>Ga0214543_1000127_pt1 | contig 103316 bp, 47 predicted proteins | sample CNSS2metaG_FD_160094 | JGI IMG/M metagenome (GOLD analysis project Ga0214543, IMG submission 160094) | Root nodule microbial communities from cowpea collected in UCLA plant growth center, Los Angeles, California, USA - CNSS2 | ecosystem: Host-associated > Plants > Roots > Nodule | place: USA...
AATGGAAACTAAATATAAATTAGAATGAGGTTAGGGACACCTCACTTAAGGTAAATATAGAGATAAAAATAATTATGAATAGATAAAAAAAATAATTAAAGTAAAAAGATAAAATGATAGATGTCTCATTTCCTTACCTCAAAGATTGAAAAAGATAAATGCACGTTTCTCCTTTTTATACACTCAGATTGTAGCACTCTTTTTTTTTAACGCATTCGTTGTTTTCTTTTTGTATATCTTTCACTTCTTTGCTTCCTTTCACTCTCAGTGTCTTTTGTTTTTTGTCTTTTTACAGCTTTGAATCTCCATTATCTATAGCCATCTAAATCTATACATACATATATAGATATAATTTTGCATTCAATTGCTCTTAGATTTTATTCTGATTTGGGTTATCTTCATTTATCCGAAACTCCCAACATTTAATGTTCTGACATTATGTACTTAAGGTTTATCCAACAGCGTTCAACGTGATTAGCCAAGCATGAGTGTTATTACTATATTCCTTGCATTCTGCATCCAAAGAAATACAACTCACATATAATATATTTATATTATAACACACGACGACGCATGGCTCTTTTAATATATATATATATATATATATATATATATATATAAATTTTCTTTATTATTTATTTTATTTTTATTATTTTTTTTTAGAAAAAAAATTATCTTAATTTCTTTATCCTTTATATTTTTTTCATTTTAAATGTTTATTATCATCGTTATAGTATTACTTATTAATTATTATTATTACTATTCTATATATACACATATATTACTATCATTATTTCTAATAAAATAAAACATTTCTAAATAATGTGATATTAATAGATTGTATTATAAAATTTATGGATGTTACAAATGCCAATATTTTTATTAAGATATGATATATTTTTTAAAATACAAGTAAATTTTAGCTATATTTTTTTTTATATAATGATACATAAAGAATTAAGTGAGAACATTATAAAAAACTAATGGTTTGAATACGTTTTTAGTCCATGAACATTTACGTAGTCGAAATTCATTCTTGTCTAAATTTCGATAGAATTTGGTCCACATATTTTACAAGATAAATGAATTCGTAACTTAACTACCAATTAATTTGAATTGAACTTTTTTGATGTGTGAAATTACATTTTAGATTTATGTTTGAATTGTTCAGACCGTGTTTAACATATTCAAATTAAAATGTTAATATGGGATATTATTTAACACGAAAAAAGTTAAAAAGAACATATTAAAAAAATACATTTATTAATTTTTAAAGTTTAAAAACAAAAATTGTAAAATTTTCAAATACAAACAAATTTTAATTTTGGGTCCAAATTTATTACTAGTAATATATTTAAACTAAAACTAATTTATTTAATTGATGGATTATGTTTACGATCAATCAATTATTTTCTAACCGCATATCTATCAATTATCTATTTGTTTTGAAATTGATTTCATATACATAATAGTCATAATAATATAATATTACGTAATTTAATATTTAACTCATTAAATTCAGATTCTATAAATATTTTTTTGGTAGATTTAATATCCAAATTTCTCATTTAGAATAAGTAATTTTTCCAAATTTGTATTAGTTTTTTTAAAGAATTAAAAATATTCAGTTACTATAAATCTTTTTTATCGAAGATCCACCACTCATTAATTAAATTTCTTAAACTAAGAGAAAAGTCAAGAAAGGAGGAAATATTATCAGAATTCAAATATAATAACTACGCCCTCATTAATTTTGTAAGATTAAAAACGGATTTTGATGGAGTAAACTTACCTTATTTATTTTGAACAAATATTTAAGGAGAGATCGGATTTAATTTAATTACACATAAATGTGGAAGCATCAAAAGATACGTATTTTGAAAAAAAATATTCGCCTCAAATACAGAAAATTAATAAATCAATAAATAAATAATTATATTTATTATACTAGCAGATATATATTCACTTAATAATAAAGTTACTGTTATTATTATTTTAATTGTTATTATTATGTTGATTATGAAATTAAATATAAATAACTTTTATAATTTTTTTGTAAATAATTTTTAATTATTTTATAGGTAATTTGATAATTAAAAAAATGGTTAAATTTAAAAAAATAGTTAAACTAAAAAGATATTAAATTGAAAAATTAGTAAAATGATAAAATAATAATTTTAATTTTAAAAAATGTTTAAAGAGTAAATTTGGAAAACAAATATAAACATGAAAATTCTTTATATATATATATATATATATAAATATATATATATATATATATATATATATATATATATATATATATATATATATAATTACTGATCATAGGATTATAAATTATCATGAAAAAGATAAGGTTGTGGATTCAATCCTACTAATAATTTGAAGATAAAAGATTAATTTAGTGGATTAGAAAAAAAGGATGAGAGATTGTAAATTTAACTTCCTTTAATAAATATTAATAACTAATATCAACAATAATTTACATTTTTAAAATAATTATTTTTCACTTTCGAAGGCTGGTAATTTTTTTTCACTTTCTTCATCACTTTCATTTTTTTCTTCTTAGTAATGAACAATTATTTTAAATTTCTATTTCACATTGTTCATCAACATAAGCTTAGATCGTTCAAATTATTGCAATTGAATTATATAACCTACAAATAATTACAATATCAGATAGTGACTGGGATTGTTGACATTAGTCTATTTTAATTTATTTTTCAGTTTAAGATTCAATTGAAATTTATTTTTCTAGATTTGAAAAAAATAAATTCTTAATCTCTAAAATAAATTTGACGTGAACTAAAATGATTTTTAAATATTTTCAACATCTAAAATTATACTTTTGAAATTATGAATAAATGAAATATTTTTGAAATTAAGCAAATATTCCAGATTTCAGTAACTGAATTTGTTTTATTTTTCGAAATCAATAATTTCCAAAAATTTTGCTATGTCAATAATTAAAATGATAGAATCATAGAATCATAGCACTTTTAATTTGGGTTGGGTAATTAACACGGTGCGGAGCGGTATCATAATATACGGGTCGGGTAGAAAGAAAATAAAGCGAGTACGGGTCGGAGTGTGGAATGGGAACCCAGAAAAGATTGAAATTGAAGAGAATGGCATGAGTGTTGTGTTGTGGTGGGGAGTGGCCCCATTAACCCGGAACAGCCTCTGGCGTCGCACGTGTTGATGCCCAACCTACGAACTAAAATCGACCAGAAATTTCAGAAATCTGTGAAACAAAAACCAATAAAAAATCCTAAGAACCAAAAACGTTTTCTCTTATTCTCTTCTCACCTGTGCTTCTGTGCTTTCAATGACAAAAACGCATACAAACAAACACACACGCACCCTCACTTTTTAGTTTCTTAACACAGCAACAACGCAGAGCAGGCACCACCATAAAAACGAAACGCTTTCTCTTATTCTCTTCCTTTCTCGCGCAACATTCATGAATTGGTGAAAGCTGCCACTCCTTTCAGCCTTAGCCGCAGCTAGGGTTTTAATTTCACTCTCCCAGGTTCTCATTCTCTTCCCTTCCCTTTTTCCCTCTCACTTCTTTTCCCCTTATTTCTCTTAATCCCTTTCCCTCTGTAAGGTGTGTCCGCGTTTTCACCGTGTTACGCTGGGTATCCACTCTTGGATTCATCTCTTTTGATACAACTAGTTTGGGCGAGGAAGCTGTAGAGTATTTGTTTTTTGTTTTAGGGTTTTTCTATATCTTATATCAATTTTTAGGGTTTTGGATACTGTCGCTCTTTTTTAAAATAAAAAAAAATATATGTATAAGCTACTGCTGTTGGAAATTAAGGATTAGTGTTCTGTTATGTGCTTGTAGGGTTCATGCATAATCATTAATTTATACCTTGGGTATTTAATTTGCTTGCATTGTGTGTGTGGGATTGTAATTTTTTTTCTTAATTCGGCGTTTCAGGGATTGAGTAAAATCTGTTCACTGATCGTGATTGGAGGTTTACAATTCATTTTTTGACAGTTGCAACTTGTTACCAGCCGTCAGAGCGACTGGTAATCTTATTTACATTTACGTTTTGCTATTTCTTTTTTAATTTTGAATCCTCAACATAACACTTTTGTTTTCAATTCCAATACCTTTATCTGTACCCTGTTTGATAGTAATTGCTACCAGGTTTGTTTGATTTGTTTAAAATACTTCTCAGAAAAGCAGAAGCTATACTCAACCCTCGGCAGATTTTAAAAAATATCTACGAAAAATATTTTGTTCAAAAAATTTGATTACGGTGCAATGCATATTTTATGTTTTACTACAATAATAATTATTGAAATTGATTTTTGTACGTTTATTTAGGGAGTGATCAGTGTGGTTATGAACTATCATTTTTTTATGCCTGGGCTTTGTGAAGACAACCCTGGGTTTAGAAGAGTTTTAAAAAGTTACATTCAATTTCTTTCTGTGTGTATGTTAGCGTGCTGCAGCTGACATTTTGTTATAGCACAAGCTTGTGCCTGTCAAGTCGGTCCTTAGATTGAAAAAATGCTGCTTATATGTTTCTTGAGAAAATTAAAATCTATAATGATTTGGACAATGGTATATGAAGCGGTTCTTTTACATGTAACTTGATATTCCTGTGACATGATTTGGATATTTTATTTGTCTTTTCATAAACAAATCAATTATGATATATCCTACCTTCTACGGAACTGTCGATTCTTTTATTTATGGTAACAGTGATATAAAATCTATGACATGCACTATGAATAGGGTCAGTCGCAAAATTAGTCTCAAGACTGAAAATGTCGGGTGTATTTATTATTTTACCAACTGTTGCGGTAAACTTGGGGCTTAATTTATGTCTGATCTGTTTCTTGGTAGGAATCTATAAGTCCTCAAAATGAATATTTTCTCTATTACTGTTTTTGCAGTGGATGCTTGTGAACTTTTTTTTCCAGAAATTCTATTGGAAATTCTTAATGGGAGGAACAGTTCTGGCACCCCAAAAGGATGACCTTGATGCTCTGAGGATGATTATGTGAAGCAGTATGACTCTTGAAGATTTCTTTACCTTGACCGAGATGAAAGATGGGCTCACAGCACCTTCTCGGGTGCAGGAGCTGGTCTCTGTGATGCAGAAAGAAAAAAGTTGCGATGTTAAAAATTCTGCTGATGCGACTAGGCAGTGGGCTGCTGTTGCAAGCACCATTGCCGCTACAGAGAATAAAGATTGCCTTGATCTTTTTATTCAATTGGATGGACTTTGCTTCATCAACGGATGGTTAAAGGATGCCCAAAAATTTGAGGTTGATGCAAAAGACAGTTTTGTTGAAGAATCAATTACTGCAATGTTACGTGCAGTTGAAAAGCTTCATCTAGACTGTGAGATGTCAATTTCATCTGGAATTCGCATCACTGTAAGTAATCTTCTTGGCCATCATAGCGCTAAGGTTCAGGATAGAGCAAGGACATTGTTTGACAGCTGGAAGGGAGCTGAAAATGTTGATACTGAATCTCATGATGTGGAGCTTGCTAAGGTTGACTGTGCAACCAATGAGATTGTCAAGGAGGAAAGCCAGCCATCTGCTGTGGATGAAGCTGGCAATGATAATGATAGTGCATCAGGACTAAATGGAACTGTAAACTGTCTATCGAAAAGCTCAGATAATTTGGAATGTGATGGTGTCAAAGAGGGATCAGTAAACCATTGTGCTGGTGTTCCATCTTCTGCTCAAGTAGCACCGCCTCTATGCCCTGCAGACGTGATCACTTCGGTTGAAGGACAGTCAAGTATGGTTCAGTTAACTGACTTGGCTAAAGTGGAAAAGCAGGAGCAAAACGTTAATGTCCCTCCAGAAAAACTTGGAGCACCAGAGATCTGTTCTGTGTCCTCGGAACCGGTGCCCGAGTCTGTTTCCTGTGAAGCAAAAGCACCAGAATCTGTTAAAGGACCAGCTTTGGAGCAAAATGTTGAACACAATGAGGATGAGGCTTGTCATAACTTGCCTATTTCTACTAGTATGAAGACACCTGCATCTGATAGGGAGAGTGGGGAGGATGATGCTGGAACTGTAACTGGCTTTACTCAAGTTTCCAGAGCTGTAGAGAATGACAATGACTGTTCTAATGCATTGCAAGATACATTGGTCAGTGACAGTAAATTGGGAAAGACTGAGGTGTCAGGTATGTCTGTCTGTGGAGCTGGATATGTCTCACCATCGAAGGAAGGGAAGGGTCATGTTGATAACAACAAAGTTACATCTATTGGTTCTGATTCTTGTAAACCCGAAATAGATTTCAGAAGGTCTAACATAGTTGACAAGAGAGGTTCTGGCAATGAACTTGACTGTGGCATTGTCGATCCTTTAGAATTTGCTCGTCAAGTTGCTCAGGAAGTTAATAGAGAAGTCAGCAGTTCTTCCGAAAAGTTCTCATATGGCAGAACCAGGCAACCAGGCAGTCCAGATTCTGTAAGAAAAGAGGAGGAGCTCACTCCTGTCCCACCTGAGGAGGTTTCCTCCAGACACAGCCTTGCTACTGAGGCATGTTCAATGGAGGGGCGTGCAAGTATTCTTGACAACACTGAGGCGGAGCCTGAATGCAGACCTGATGTGGTGTGCTTGGAGGTGACTGAAGCAGCTCAAGATTCAGGAGGTAATTCAGAGAAACGACCTTGTGGCTTTGATCTCAATGAAGTTGGTTCTGACGATATGGATGTTTGTGTAAATACTACATCGACCTCCATACCTGTTGTCTCTGCTTCAAGGCCTACGCCAACTCCTGGGTTGCCTGGTGCCCCTTTGCAGTTTGAGGGAACACTTGGTTGGAAAGGATCAGCTGCCACCAGTGCCTTTCGCCCTGCATCTCCTCGTAAATATTGTGATAGTGAGAGGAATCTTTCGGATACGAACATTGACACTTCAAGGCCGAGGCAGGAGTGGCTTGATATTGATCTAAACGTTGCTGAGGGTGAAGAAGGAAACGCAAAACCTATTGCTGAATCTTCAGGCAGGCGTTCTGAGCAATCAACTGTTGAATTTAGTTCTAAAAGTTCAAGCATGCTTGGATTTGATTTGAACAGTACTGGTGATGATGGTCACGGCCAACCTTCAGATCACAGGATGGAGGGACAACTCTTTCTTGGAAGAAATGGCTATTGGAGCCCATCACCTACATCATCATCATCATCAATGCAGCCATATGTTAGAAACATTGATTTGAATGACAGGCCATGCCTTCAAACTGATTTGGTAGACCTGGGGTCCTGTAAGTCTTCTCATATTATCAATGGATATGATTGTTCTAAATCACCAGATGCTCCTGTTATCTCTCTTTTGGGCGCCAAGGTAGAAGTTGGTAAAAAAGAACGTGTTCCTCAATCCTTTTTGCCGAATGGAAATGCTGTTGAACCTGCAATAGATCTTTCGATGTCAAGGACCGGTGGCACTATAGGGATGGCCCCTGCTGCATCCTTCAATCAATCATCTGTTTTTGGGTATAATGGAGTGACATCAGCATCAGCAGCACCCACAATGCCTTTTTCATCAGCCATGTACGGGTCAGGTGGCACAGTTCCATATATGGTGGACTCGAGAGGAGCTCCAGCTGTTCCACAAGTGGGTGGACCTTCATTAAATATACTTTCATCATCTTACTCTCAGCCACCACCGTTCTTTATGAACATGACGGGTACACAACTCGGTCTGAATGGATTTGGGCCTTCACGTCCTAATTTTGACCTGAACTCTGGTTTCATGATTGAGGGTGGGAATAGAGAGACATTTGCAGCCAGGCAATTTTTCTTTCCTGGTCAGGGAAGGGCTGTGGAGGAGCAAGTAAGAACCATGCCGCAGCCATCAAGTTCGGTGGTTGGTGGGAAACGAAAGGAACCAGATAGTAGTTGGGAACCCTATCCGTATAGCTACAAACATTCGCAACCTCCATGGAAGTAGCCTATTACACCTCTTCTGAATTGTTCATAAACACACACCTTTCCAATTAATGCTTTATTACCCGAAATTATCCTCAAGAGCACTGGCAACCTTTAGCGACTGAAGATCTCAAATTCAATAAATGCTGGGGGAAGATGGATGTAGTATGATTCAAACTATTAATGGTTAAAGGGGGCAGAAATTGGGTTTTCTTATTGTTATTTTTTTCTTTTTTCTTCCGTTGTTTATCATTTACTATAGCTTCATAGAAAGGCATTACAAAGCACAGAAAGTCTTGGTGCGTTTAGCTGTATTTTTTCTTTCGTATGTCAAAGAAATTTATAGGCATATAGTATCATGTCTCGTTTTCTGGGTGGTGCTTTATTATGTTACCACTATTTGGTTAGGTTTCATTATGAAGTTAATAACCTGAAAAAAAGAAAGAAAGAAAGGTAGAAGTCGCCGACTTAGAATGGCCTCAGTTCAATATCTCTGTTTGCATAATACTTTATTAATTCTGTTGAATTTTTGAATTTATTATTATACGAGGATTCATGGCGAGTCCTCTTCTACTGGACAAATCAGGTTCATTGATTTCCCTTTTAAGTCTACATGGATCTTCAATGGCATTTTCTGTTACAGATTGGTTAACTCAGTCATTTAGAATTTTGAACCGAGTCGATTCAACCCACCCTCCTTTTCAATTCGTTGTGTATTCTAGCGCATGGTACAATATTCACAACCTTGGTGATGGCAACTGGTGCTGGTGTCTGTTGTTAATCGATCCATGTTCAGTTAGTGTAAGCCTCTATTCTTACATTTTCAAATTTCGATACTGGTACCGCCCTAAAAAAAAAAAATCTTTAAAATGACTTAAACAGGTATTTTACTTTCTTAAATTTGAATTAGGTTTGATCGTGGTTCTTCAAATTCTTTAGTTTCTTCAATTTGAAAAGAAATAGTGATAATCTCTTTATTCAAGCAAAACTTTATACATCGGAACATGTGATTGGGTGATTAAGTGTCTGTGAAGTTTTTAACACAATGAGACAGAGTAAAATAAATATCTTTTAAATTTATAAGGATTGTAAGAGAGAACACCATGAATTTGAGAGATGAAAAATAATTTTACTTTAAAAAATTTCATTTTATTTTAAATTATATACAATTAGCATTTAAAACGTTGTCCTTCTCAAGTGGTTCACTGGTAGGTTAGTGAGTGATATATTTATATAGTTTATTTAAGTTGTCTTGACTCAACCTATCTTTAAAACAACCTAGCATTAAATATGGACACTTTTCTAAACAAGAATTCAAATTTTGATTTATCACATCCTAAATGATTAACCTTTGGTGTATTATCCACCGCCTTGTTTTTTTTTTTGTTTTTTTTTTCTATATTCTATCTAGAGCCACCGTAATTTGGAACACAGGGTGGAAGAAAAAGCTTGGCTTCAGTTTATGTCACTGAGCTTCAGAAAAAAACGTTAATAGAAGAAGTGCACAAGAGAATTCTTTTTAGCATTACCTTCATGATGCAAATCACTTCTTTCACTTTTATGTCTTCCATTAGAGTTCTCTTATAATTAATTAATTAATAATAATAATAATCATGATGATGACTATAATAATACAGCAGAAGGTAAAAGAAAACCAATAGTTAAAAGAGACAAAGTTATTTGTATGATTGTTTGTAACAATTACTTTTTGATCTCGCGGTAATTTTTTTTAGGAGAAGAAAATAAAATTATTTTTAAGTTAGGGAGACAAGAAAGTAGAAATATTTTAATTCTCATATTTTATGCATTATTGAGTTGAAAACAAGTTTTAAGCAAACATGACATTGGATTATCTCCTTAGATATTTTCTTATATTTTATAAACAAAATCTTATTGAAATATGAGGATGTATTATGATAAAAAATAATTGATTTAAAATCAGGATGTTATATAATACATTAAGAGTGAAGAATAAAAAAGATTTAACTTTAATAATTTAATTCATTTTTAAATTATAAAAGGTTAAACTATTAATAAAAAAAAAACTATATGTACACGAGCATTATAAGAATTTATAATTACAATAAAACTTGTAAAGCAGTCTTAAAAATATATAACTAATGAAGCTTACTTAAGTTAAATTAATATTTTATAAAACAGTTCGATAGCACCTTGCATTCAAAATACCCATAAACTCCTGTTCTAAGTAATTCAATCAATTCATTTAGAAAAGAAAAGAAAAACAAGCTTGAAGATATGAAAAATTACAGATACAAAGTGATTAAATTTTACTCTTTTAAAATGAAAAAAAAAAACTTCAAATATTAATAACACTTACTATTATTAATTAAAAACGTCAATGCTTGAGTTGCATTTATATATACACATCGATTGTTGATTTAAAAGAAAATAGTGAGAGGTATACTTTATTCCTTTGATTTGAAACAATGTGGTAACCATCCTAATCACAGCTAGGGACTACCAATCCTAGCCTTCACAAGACTTTAAAAGAGAATAATTGCAGGATTTTTTTATTCAAAGCAAAGCTTCATTAAACTCGAGCTTATAACTCCATTTACCTAAGGCTTCATTTGATGAAAATGAAACAAAAAAAGAGAGCAGAATAGAGAAGAAAAAAAAATCTTAATTACTCATTTTTTCTTATATTTATTTAGATTTTTATTTATTTTAGTTTTTATATATAATTCTGACTCAATTAGTTTTTTATTTTTATAAAAAAAAAACTCAATGTGACCTATTTTATTAAATTGTCGTCAAGACAATTTAAAAATGTATTAGGTCAAAATTTATGATCTCATCTGATTTTGATTTGTGAATCTTCAAAATAGAATAGGGCTCAAATTATACCATATTTAAATTGTATTAATGTTAATTTAATGAAAAATATCATATTGCCTTCTTTTTAGAACTCAATTTAAAAAAATATAAAAATGAAAATGAATAAAAATTTAAATATAAAAACTAAATTATTAATTAAAAGATAATCATAAAAAAATTTATTTAGTTGAAAATAGAGCGATTGTTTATTAATAATATATTTCTTACTTATTTATTATTACTGTTATTATTAAAATAAATAATATTAAAAAATAACCCATAGTGAAACATGTTACACAGATGATTAATGCGTCTGCTCTTCATATCTTTGCCCTGCTCAGAATCTTCAATTACCGCATTTTCTTTTTTTACTCTGTATCAGACCAACTTGTCTCTCTTCTTTCTTTTACTTTCTATTTTGTAAACAGTAAGCTTTAGTGCCTCTTCATCCATCACTAATTTCCTTAGTTGCCTCATCCAGATCTTCCAAACAATTGCATCACTTTTTCTTTTCTTATCTTATTGCCAAATGCTTCTTCTCAGTCACGCCACTAATATGGTTATTTATTTTTAACTTTATAAGAGTATATTTAGACGAATTTATAAAAAAAAAAATTAAAAACAAGAATACAAAACCAATTTAATAATCATGAAAATATTAATTTAATTCAAATCAGCTGAATTTAATGTAAATCAAAATAAGAATTAAAGGAGAAATTCGCCGACAGGGGTAACACTAATTTATATAGGTTAAAAATCAGTGAAAAGGGAAACAAAGAATCGTTATGCATGGACAGGAATCAAAAAGTGATGCAAATATAAATGAAATTAAGTATATAGTTTATTTAAAATCTTAAAATCTTACATTTTCTCTTCTTACATGTCAATTTTAAATGCATAAATCTTAAAATAAAATTAATTGATTGATGTATGCATGTAGAGGGGTGGGACAGTGAAGGGACTAACAAAATTGAGCTTAGTTGATAAGAATGAATGATGTTGGTATCTCACATGAAAGGATGAATTCTCCACACCTAACATACCTGACACACTGAACTTTCTAGTCCTCACCATGCTTCTCTGCTATACTATACTATATACACCAATTCAATTCATGCTGGTCCCTTCTTCCACCTCACCACTAAAATATCCATGCCCAAACACAAAACTAATTTCAATAATTCTTATATCAACTATTATTACAACAAAAACACACACTCTGTACAACTTACAAACAGAGAGAAAAGGATAAATTCAGAGAGTTCTTTTTCACTTACCAAATTATTATTATTATTATTACGAGGAGGATTATATATTTATTAAGTAAAAAAGAAAAAGAAAAAGAAGGTGTTATTATGATGATTACAATCACAAAGGGGCTAAGGGAAGCTGACGAGGAAGTCTGAGACGGACCTGAGAAGCCGGCGATCGGGGCGCCACGCCGTGCCAGCAGATACCTCCCTTGCACACCTCCCGGCTGTCACCGTGGTGCCGGTGAAAGGCGCACGTTGCTTTGCGCGACACGTCCCACGTGAGCGTGGTGAGGAGGATGAGAATGACAGCGGCGGTGGAGACGACCACGAGATAACCGCCGTTGAAGCTGCGGCCGCAGATAAAGGCGTAGGCCTCGAAAGAGGCCATTAGCGCAAGGAAGATGGTGGTGAGGTTCCGCGCCACCACATCAGATATGGCCATCATGAAGAAGAGGAGATGAATGGAAGTAGAAAGGATTTGATGATGAAGATTTTGAATTGAAACCCCTCTTACTCTCTTTTATTTGCCGAAACGGGTCCCTCAATCGCTCTCGGTTTTGCAGCGGTGCCCAATGGAACTCCTACGTGTGCTTCATTTTTTCAACACCAATCATAACCCTCCACGTCTCTTCTTCTCAATTTCTTCCTTCCTCATACTGTTGTAACCTTCATATCGGGAATTTATTGAGGAGTGAGTGAGTGTTATATTCGGCATGTGTGTACTCGCTTTAACACGAATGAATCAAGTACACACAGACCTTCTTTAAACTAGCTAGGTAAGAGGTCATAAATAACATCTTTCTCCACCTTTTATTTAACACATTTACCTATTAAAATATTTACCTATTAAAATCGTTAAAAATTTAAATATGAGTCTAAATCTTACATTAATTAAAAATAAAAAAATATAATATTATGTAAAATTAAAGATTAAGGACGAGTCTAAATCTTACATTAATTAAAAAAAAATTATAACATTATGTAAAAAAAAGACTTATAAACTTATAGTCTTACAATTTTAAATTTTTTAGGTTAAAAATGATATCAATATTTTATGTGATTGAACTTTAATAAAACTCCATCTATAAAACATAACAAAAATTACACTGATTTTTCAAAATTTTATTTTATTATTCTCAATTTAATCTCTATTTAAAAGTAATTCACATAATATTTTATATTATGGTGATTACTAAGAGTAATATCGAAGAACACTGCACTGTACCTTTTGAACACTGCACTTTGATCAGATTTCTCACTTCCCTAAGGGGGCATGCATCTGTAACGTCTTGAGAAGCCACGTAAAAAGTTATGGACACTTTCTTTCTTATCTTTAATGATGGTTAGTTTGGTTTGGGTTACTTTTTTAGACGGGAATTTATAATTCCGAGCATTTGACCGCTGTTAAAGGCTTTTTTAGCGACACTCAACACCACACTATGAATCTCACCCAATCATTACACAAAAATACAGCTATCACTCCAAACCTATTATTACTACTTCTTCTCCAACCTCCTCTTTCCCAGTTTTCGATCAGGGAGAAAGTACGTTGGACGATCAATTTTTTTTCGTATAATTACGAATTTAGTCTCCCAAAATTTTTTAATTTATTTAATTTGGTTTTCAAATTTTTAAAATGTTTAATTTGATATTCTTATTTTATAAAATGGATCAATTTAGTATTATACTTATACCTGATCAATACTATTTCAGTACGGAACCAAACGATCTCAAGAATCCTTTATGTCGAATCTCCTCCTGTTCTTTCCTGGACTCCTCCTGAGTCTCCCTGACTCTGCACTCCGGGAGTGAGGGTACCTGCAGGCACTCCGACGCTCAAGTCAGAAAGTGATTCGATATGAGGCGTAATTGGTTCAGTGAGAAAAACGTACCTTTATCTGTTCACTAGATCTTAATTTATACTAATTTCTTAATGGACCTGTTATTATTATTGGTGGGCCGTTTGTATTCAAGGATCGATTTTTTCCTTTTCCGACTGAGGTTGCACGCATTGGTTTTTTCCTTATTGGCTGAGATTGTTCGTCTGTATCTTTGTTAAAGATCATCTCTTTCCATTCTGAGATTTGTTCGTCGTCTGTACTTTTGTCAAAGATCAGCTCTTTCCTTGTTGGGATTTGGCCGTCTGTACTTCTCAAATATCAACTCCTTCCTTTTCGGGGTTTGTCTGTCTGTACTTTGCCAAATATCAACTCCTTCCTTGTTGGATAAGATTGTACGCTGCTCCTCTGTGCCATAATCCCATATTCTATTTGTCACATCATTGGGCTGGGATGTACACGACCAAAAGGGGTCGGGCTGGCCATCACACTTATTGGGTCCTCTGTGTTGTGTTGGAGAAAAGGTGAAAAGCAGGTACCCCATTGACTGAGCCACAACGAATGTGCCTCATACTTGGACCGGGGTGATCCCGGCCATTTCTGTCTTATTGGGCCGGGATGTACCCGGCCATACACCAACAATACTGAATATACTTGATCAAAGGCACATCAACATAGAGACTAAAACAATGTTAATTACACTCAACAAACAAACCAATCCCATTAACAATTTCACCCTTGTTTCTATTGCAGAGTGACAACTCACGCGTATACAAACGGCGTTAACCGGAATATAACGAAAAATACTAAATTAAACCACTTTAAAAAATTAAGAGTACCAAATTGAACCATCCAAAAATTCAGAACCAGATTGAACATTCCAAAAATTCAAGGACTAATTATACCTTCTTTTTTTTACTAATATTTTACTCAATCCATTTTCTTCTCTACTTAAAAGAACTAACCGATTTTGTTTTAGCCAAATAACATTTTAAAATATTAAAAAAAAGAAATCCTTTTTGATCTGATTTTTTAATTTCCGTCAAAATAACTATTTTTTTTAAAAGAATCAAAATAATTGTTTTTTCAACAAATCAATGTCTCATTAATTCTATATGACTGAATCTTAGATACATTCATTGTCAATGATAACTCTTATATAAGTAGTAATAATGTGTAAAACGATAGATTAATAATCTTCTTGATTTGTAGAAAAAACAAAAAGTGAAGTTGTTTGACAACCAAATAGTATGGACGTGAGTTTGATTACACTTATTTTTGTTTTATTATAGACCACTTTAATTTTAGGTTGGTATGATTTCTAAACTCAATTATTATGAGGTTATATTACATGTTTATAGTCTCAGTGAAAGATTTATATACATTTTTTATTTAATATGATATTCACATGTCTAATTTTATTGAGTCTTCTTGAAACCTTTGTGAGGTGAAACTGTATCACAATTAGAGTTTAACTATATTAAAACTTTATTGTTTACTGGAAAAAAAAAATTTAACTATAAATGTTTGTGTCATGGAAACATCTAAAACTACAAATCATAACTGAAATTAAATGTTAATTAAAGAATTACACTCATATGACTAGCGTGAGTGCAAGTGAACTATTTTAGGTGTTAATTCTTTACACAATTATTTACGTTAAACTCATTCTATGATAACTACTTAATCTGAAAGTTAATTTTCATTTTCGGATTTTACAATCCTAGAAAGTTTCTTTTAGGTGGTGCTGACAGAAATTTATGGAGGTGCAGAAAGGACCTGGCTTGTTCTAAATAGAAGCATAGCAGGCGTAACTTTGAAGCCCAACAAGAAAGTGAAAGAATTGGATTGAATTTAAGTTCACTAAAATAAATAAATGTATGTTGTATTGTACTCAAATTAATACGAAGTGATTAATTAACAAAATACGTATCTGAGTGACTGCTTCCAATAACATGTCAAGTCACTGAAAACGAATTAATTCAGTGATGCTCTATTACTTATACTAAAATCAATAAATATATGTCAAGAAACCACCTAACAGAAAACATAAATGCTACCTAATTTACCAATTAAGTTTAATATTTTTTTGTTAAAAAAAAATCAGATGAAAAAGACCTAACCATTCAAATAATTATATGTTGAATCAATTTTTTTTTTTCGCGTGTTAGAGTGCTTGAAGAATTCTGATTTTTGTTTTATTTGACATCGCTTCAGTTACTCTTTTATAATTACATATTTATGTGTTTTCTAATCTTTAATTGATTGATAATTGATTTTTGATAGTAGCTTTATTACAACAGTTAAATTAATAATTAACCGTAATCATCTTAATCAAACATTTGCAGGCATGCTATCATGAAGTTCAGTTATAGAGATCAATTTAAAAGTACTTCCAAATTTATTTAGCTCTTAAATAATAATATGTATGTTTACTGTGTGGGAGGGAGGGGAAAAAATGTAAAATAGAAAACTGTACAATTATTATTAATCAATATATATATATATATATATATTATATTATATATATATATATATAAATATATATATATATATATATATATATATATATAGACTTACAATAGATAATTATTAATTTGCTTAAAGATGGTACCTCCATTTAACAAATATTTACTTTTTATTTTTATTTTTCACATCTATTTTCATCGGATTATGTAATTAAACACATCAATTATTTATCTTTTTCTTGTTTTTATATCTGTATGTATCTATATCCTACAGGTTGAACCAATAATTTTTTTATAACTTTTTCATAAAATAATAAAGGATTCTGGACGTGATCTAAAATTAATTCCATACAATACCCACTCTTAACATATTTGAAATATCTATTATATACAAAATAAAAGAAATAAGACGCAGAATATGTTTTTAAATTCAATGAATAAAATATTGATATGCATCTAATTATACAGATTGGAAATAACGTTTAATAAAAAAGTCAGGATGGCCGAGTGGTCTAAGGCGCCAGACTCAAGTTCTGGTCCTCTATCGAGGGCGTGGGTTCAAATCCCACTTCTGACACTTTATTTTGCTCTACTTTGTAGATTTCAAATTAGGCCCATGGGTTTGTAAGGTGATGTCTCTATCGTTGTTGTTCCGTACAATAATTTAGGCCCAAGTTGACACTGAATCAAAAGTATTAAGAGGCCTCGCCCAATTTCTCCAAATGAGATATTGTTCACCTCCATATACCTCCTTATGTTTCTTCATGCACACCCATATAAAAAAGAAACTTTCCAATCTGTGATTTTTACATTGTACAATTTAAAAGTCAAAACTAACTTCAGAGTAGTGACAGAAATGTGGTAATATGTTTAGCAATTTTTTTTTTCAACTTTAGTTAGGTTGAATTCCACTTAATTTCTTAATAAAAATCCGAGTGCAGTATTATTAAGAGTAGGGTGGATTGCAATGTTGAACACCTATTTTCTCATAGGAAAATTCAAGACAGTTTCTTTCTCCCCTACCATAAATTTCTTCTTGCACCTCGCACAAAATAAGCTTATCATTTTATCTTCCGAAAATAAAAAACGACTTTCAGTTCTTTTTAAATTCATATCACCTAATGCAAAAAGGATAAAACATAAATGTCTTTTTTATGTAAAGATGTAGGGAGAAAATCACCATATAATGATACAATAAATCCAAAAACACATGCAATTTTTGCCCCCAAAAACAGAATGCACCATTTTAACAAGAAAACCCAATTATGACCATTTGTATAATCCCTTTGGATGTATGATATGCCAATTTCAACCACTAAATTGAGTGTGCCAAAAGTCAAACCATTTCATTATATTAGTTAAAAGTTTTATTAGTTACATAAATAAAGAGCCTTCATATTTTGGCAATCCGTAACAAAAAAAAAACCATTTGATAACTAATTATATTAACACTTTAGTTAAGTTTTTTTTTTTAATTGAAACATGTATGATTATAGTATTAAAATAAAGTTTCAGGTGGGTGTTTATTTAATAAAAGATGTATAGATATAATTTTTCATAAATAAAATAAGACAATAATTGAAAAGAAAAACTAACGAGAAAATTAATCGCACTTTCAACAGATATACTAATTTTTTCATATTAAAAAAATGTAAAAGTGTCTTGCTTTATATATTTTACAGAAAGAATTATAGTTTTTTCTTGCATATTCTGCAGACGGCAGAAACAAATTGAATAATGGTGTTTACTAAAACAATAAAGGATAATATAAACTATTCAATGCTTGCTATATATGTCTTTGTTATGAAGTCCCAATGCTTAACTACTGATAGTAGGTGTAAATTATGAAAAATAAATAAAATATTTGGTAGTCCCTATGAAGTTGAAATATAAAAAGGGATAAGATGTAGAAGAAGCACCAACCACAGGACAATGAATTGGGTGATCCAAAAATCCGATGACAGAATCAAATTGTTTCAGATATCAGATTCATAAACGCTTGTTCCAGAAGATTGCAAGATTACGTCACTGAAGGCCAAACCAAACTGTGGCCACTACCACACCACTTTCTTCTTAATGGATTCAAGGAAATTTGTATAAAGGTTGCTCAATAAATAGACTGTGGGTCAGATCAGGCCAAGTAGTATTTATTTATTTTTAAATATTTTCACCTAATGAAGATTTAAAACCTTGTAATATTTTAAACATATATTAGTATATGATATTTGAAATAGATTTTAATAATAATATATTATATTTAATAAAGTAGATTCGTCACACTTAATTTTCTTTGAATAATGTCAGTCCCGACAATTTTAGTTAATTTTATCTTATTGAAATCACTCAAAATCATTTCGGACAAGAGCCTTTGGGTATCTTGGTACCATTTATATTATTTTTGTTTTATATACTTCTATACATACACTTGGCATGAAATGTCAAATTATTGATAAGGAAAGAGAGAGGAACAACGTTGAGAAGTGAAAGTTCAGAAAACATCAGCAATTAATCTTGTGACGCTAGTAGCATAGTGAAAGTAGAACTGTAAATGAATGCATAGCCCAGAACGCAAAGAATTATGCAGTATATATACCTATTAAACTAAACAAGAAAGCTACAAAGGAAAAAGATAAATGAAATGTCCCACTCCCTATTTATCTATCTTCACCATTTACCAACAATAACCATAGCTACAACATCGGATTCTTCTTTTCGGCACAAGAAAACAAAACAGTTGTAACTTGTAAGGTGGTGGAGTTCCATCAATGGAGGTATTTAAAATGACCCGCATGCTTGTGAGTTGTGATCATGGTTGGTGCTTGTGGGCCCTGCTGAACTCACGTGGGCCACGAGGACATAGTAAACCAGACAAGTGATGGATAGGATCCCAACACTTTTCTAGGCATAAAAACATGGGTTGATGATGGGTGTAATGTTTAGAAAAGTGTAATGTTTAGAGAAATGGTGAAGGAGGAAGTAGTTACTATAAGTGGCACAAGAGCCAAAGAGCAATGGTGATACTGACAAAACCAGCAATGGCTTGAGATTCCTTCACATGTGTACCTGCTGACCATGATAATTCACTTTGATCCATGGCACCTCCTACATACACCATTGTGCCATTGTTAAGTTGCGGTGACTCAGAAGAAGAACCACTGCTATCTGATCTTGGGTTTTGCCCCTGCCACGATTTCTGACTGCAAATCCAGAATAAGGATTATAAGATAAACAAACTTGTGCACATTAGTTCGAAGATAAAAAGTGAAAATGAGAAAGGGATCAACATGTGATTCCAAACATTATTGAGTACCAGTTGTCGTTTATTTAATTGTGAACTAGATAACAGGACTGCCTTATTTTGTGTTCTGCCAAAAGATGAGTGATCATCATGTACATTAAATTAAGTGATATCATCCTAAATTCAACTCATTGAGATTCGACTTTCATCAAAGTATGGTCCCCTGCCTCTCAACTCAATGTTTAATTATTTTAAACACTTAAAGGTATGTTACCATTATTGTACTAGTAATTCTTTCTAACATGTTATGGTACCTGCTTAGTGCTGAGTAGATTGTCTGAAATATGGTTATAGTTTTCATTATCATAACTCCTACTTCCGACAAATGAAGTGATATTTCAACCAAATGTTAACTTCAAGTGGACAAGAAGAGTAAGATTTCATTATCTTTTAATTTGGAGTTTCCAGAGATAAATTAAGTATATGTACTCCGTACTATTTGATGTCACATACTATACCTAAACATATTTCTAAATCACATAACTTACATATTTTAATTCTAATTCAATATAAAAAGGATTTATTAATTAATATTATATATAGTAAATAGCTTCTCCTTCTTTATTAGTCTACCGAAACGCTCATCTCCCTATGACTGTACAAAAACACAGCTACTTTGTCGTTTTCCAAGTGAAAAGTAGTAACACAGAATAAATAATAGAAACACAGCAGAAAATGCGTGAAACACCACCCAACACAACGTTCATATTTCACGTGAAAGACGAAATTACCCTTGTGTGAAAAGCAAGATTAAAATTACCTGGGGTTATCATTAGGGGAAGGGCAGAAAGTGATGGTGTAATCCGCAGAGGGTGCACATGTAAAAGTGCTGGTCTTGTCATCATACGCGTAGCTGTACGCGCGTGGGCAAGCGCTCTTGAAAATCTGCGAATATGCCGTAGGCTTGCAAGTGTTGGGAGACCCATACGCGCCTTTGCAGCAATACTGCGGGGACCCGAACGCCTGACACGCACTCCTACACGCCATGCTCTGTTTTCCATCCACGCTTGTAACCCTAAGCTCCGAAGGGCACGTGCCGTTGAGGTCCCCAACGCACCCCGTGCTGGTGCAGTTATCACCGGAGCCACCACGAGGAGTCACCAGCATCGGAACGTTGTAACCGTCCACTAGGCTCACGTCGAAGAAATCAAGACCTCTGTCACCGTTGAGTGTGAACTCGGCCAAGGTCGCTGGCGGCGAGGCACCGTTGCCCGCACATTCAATCGTGCCGGAGCCACAATCGCCCGTGAGGCAGGAGAATTTTCCAGCGGAGTCTTGCGTGCAGAGAGTGCGGCCCCATAAACGGCCACCCCAAGAGGTTGGAGCGGTGATGGTTTTGGCCTCTCCGGTTTGTAGAAGGAAACCGGTTGTTGGAAGCGCCGCGATTCCTGCGTTTGAGAGAATGCCTGGCCACACTGAATAGTCGCATTTGTTAACCACGGTGAAGGTTGTGGTTGATACTGCACCTGCACCAGCACCAAAATTTGTTACAGTTTAATTTCATAGTTTCCGTTGCCTAGTTACTTGTGAATTTGTTGGTGAGTTATTTACCTGATGCTAATAGATGAAGTGTTAGTAAAAATTGAAGTGATAGTTTGAGCTGATCCATGATAAGAGAATTGAATCTTGGGCGTGGTTAGATACTCTAAAAATTAAAGAACGAAATAATAAAAAATAAGAAGTTATGAAAATGCTTCTACTCTGGTATTTCTGAAATGAAAGTCGGAAGGGACGAGGATGGGGATATTTATATGGGAATAATGCTGAGTTTATAGAATTTGTTTTGTAAAATGATCAAAATGAATTATGATTATTAAAAGACAAAAACGTACAGAAAATGTTTCATCGTTCCCTCCAAACAAATGATTTTACTTGGATTTTCTTTCGGTGGACCCATCACCTTCTGGGGAGCACTAACGTTGTAAAAGGTAAACATGGCTGAGTAAGAATGTTTCGTAACATGTATTTTCCTTATAATTACATTACAAACATTTCCTCCTAAAATAATTACAAAAACGTGTACATTTTCAGTTGAGTGTTAGAATTTAGAACGAAATTAGCATGTTTACATACACTTTTTTTCTGTGAATTTTCAAGTAAAGTTGTGATGTTATTTATACGTTTTTAACCTTCTATATGACCGTTTTAGCTCCTGAAGACGTGTTTCCAAACACACTTCAATTATAGTAGACTAGGAAATTGATGAGTAAAATAATGAATTATTTAAAACAAAAAAATCACATTCCTCGGTTTTTCCATTATAGAAAATCAATCTTAGGTGAGAATAATCACATTAATATGTGTTATATATATAATCTATATTATTAATTATTATTAATAAAGAGTTTTTATTCATTTAATTTCCTGATCATTATCGTTGACGGTCATGAGAAAAAAATAAGGTTTGTTTTACTTTGATAGTTGAAAATAGTAAAATATTGAAACGGTAATGGACAGAACAAATATTAGAATAACGTTGTAAATTCATTTTAAATTGTTCCCAGAAGAGATTGTGATTGTGGACAGTCAATTCTAACAATATATCATACCAACGCTTGTTGATCTTAGAAGGAAGTTTATTTTTAAAATTTGAATTTTGTAAATAAAAATATTAACAGTATATCAACTACACCTCCTGTAATAATAAATTCATTTCATTCAATTCAAAATTCAAAATACACTTGTTACATTTTATAGGATTCATCAGAATACCTGTCCAAATCGTCGTAAAATGAAAGAGAAATTATCTTTGACATAATTTTTGTTTTAGTTTCTAAAAGAATGAAAAATTATTAAAAACATTCTTTTAAATAAAAAACAATTTGAATTTGAGATACAAATACTAGTAACATTTTCAGTTCACTGTCTAAATAAATAATGAGAGTTCTTTTATCATTTTTTTTATGCGTATTCATTGCTAATTTACACTTGGTTTGTACTAATTAGCTTATATTAATATGCTGTCTAATTCAACTCAATCACGTCATAAGAGTTGAGAGGAAGAAATGTGGCAGCCACGATACAATTACCACAAGCTTCAAGGACAAGAAAGTATATGGATTTTAAGCTTTCGTTTTTAAATAAGATCATTCAAGTTTATTAAATTATATATTTTTTAAAATTAAATATTTAATTATCATTTAATACAAATTTTGTTTTAATATTAAATAATATTTAATAAGTTAAAAAGTATAGTTTAATAAGTTATTTTTTAATAATAGTCCACAAATTGTTTAAATGACCTTCATAAATATATTTTTTTGGGTATAAGGTGATGTTAGTTTTTTATAATTTATATTGATATTAAATTATATTTTTTAACATTGTTTGTCAGGATTTTTTTTTTTACATTAATTTAAAAGTTGACTTAATTAACGTGTGTTTGGATTGAAGACGAACAACAAGAAGAGATCCATGAAAAAAAAAAATGGTCAGAGCACTTTATCTCCCTTCTCTTTTTTCTGAAGGTTCTTTATTTGATCATATAAAGTAATCTACCTTTTTAATAATAAAAAGATAAAATATAAAGTATATTAGTCAATAAGACAAGAATGACCTCATCTTGTCACATTCTGCATCCAATTAGCTCCACAAATTTCTGTATTCTTTTAATTTCAGAAGTTTTCATGCGTTTAAAAGCTCACTGGACATTTTACATGCGGGAACCAACATGCACTACTTTCTTTTTAGAACAGTACTTTTTTGTATTCTATTTTTCAAATAGTTAATTAATAATTTGTTTTATCTCTTTTTCTCATGAAATACGTTGTATTTATTTCTGGTTAATTTACATTTTAAAAGTAAGAATTAATGTATACCATAAAATATATTTCAACTAAAACCTTTCTTTTCAATTTCACAATTTAACCAAATTTAGTAGAAAAATAATATATCATTTTAACAAATTAGTTCATTTGATTGTGTTTCATATATTATCGAGTCCAATTGGATCAAATGCAAACTTAAAACAATTAACTCTATAAAATACTTAACATTAAATAAGGATACACATGAGTATTTGAAGGTTTCGTAGAGGCTATGTTCACTTCAAAATATTGATTTGAGGATGAGTGAGAACATCAATATGAGTGAATTAGAGAATAAAATGTATGTTATTATTATTTTTTTAAATATTTGAGTTTGAAAGTAAGTAGACTTAGAGGTAAAGTTTTTGAGTTATTTGAATGATATGATAGGTAAAAAGTAAAGTTTTAATATATTAAAATGTAAAATTAAAATTTTGTCCTTATAATTAAAATTAATATATTTTTATTTTTATTAACATTAATATAATAATTATTATTAATATTACTTTTATTATTATTATTATTTAATATTATTATTAAATTTGGATTAAATATATTTTTGTTTTCATGGGATTGGTTCCAACCAAACCGAACCAATTCCTTTGTATTCATAAAATTGTCGCTCGATGTTAAATAAAGGGTAAACTGGTCTTTCATTACATAATCTCTCAAATATGTTTTGATTAGGTTAGATGATAAAATTGGTACATCTCACAAATTATTGTTTTCACTCGCTCTAGAATCAAGGCTAACGAATGTAATAATCATCTCATATTCCATCTTACCATTTCCTTTGAAACATTAAATTATCTTAAGCAAAGAGAGCATAAAAGTTATAAATTTATTTTTCTTCTCAAAAAGTAAATCACTAATATACTTTTTTCTTCTTCATTTGATCTTACACAATTTTAAGCAGGGGTAGTAAAGTGGGCGGATTTGGCTTACTGGTACACAGGTCCATAGTAAAAAGCATTGGGGCAGGGGGCTTCTCCCTGCACCCCCAACCCTTTCTCCTGTACCCCCAAAACTTTATATATTTCCAGTTTTGCCCATAGTAAAAAGGTAACGAAGAAAGAGAAAACACAGTAAAATCTCCTGCATCCCAATCAAAACTACCCTGACGCTCTGCACCCCAAAACAAACCCATATAAAACGGAATACACATTCCGTTTCTTTTTTGTTGAAACGGATTGTGAAATCCGGTGGAGGATGAAACAGAATACACATTTCGTTTCTTCTTTTTTTTTTTTGATTTTTACAGAAACGGATTATGAAATCCGTGGCTTTAGGGCAGGTCTAGATTTGTTATGCATAACTTCAATTATAATTTCTTAAATTAACCTTATTTATATTATTTTTGTTTCAAAATTTTAATTAAATTTGTTGACATTTATAAAATACTGATAACCTTTAATTTATTTTCATTCTCTCAATGTTTCACTTAATTGTTTTTTCATAGTAATGATTCACTTTAAATATCAATCTGTCATTACTGAATGTTTAAATCAAATTTCAAAAAGGTGATGTTTCCTTTTATGTTATTTCAAACTACTAGTGATAGGAACAGAAACTCTTTGTTCTACGTGATCACACTAAAGTTTTTTTTTTTGTTTTTTTTATATATTATATTACTCCTCCCTCAGTTCTGATCACTCCTTTCTTCTGCCCTCACACTTTATAAAAGCATTTTTTAAATATAATAAAAATTCTTTTGGGATGAGCAATATCTCAGAAATTACAATAACAGGTAAATTATCTGTGAAAAATATATTTTTTATTTTGTGAAACATGCTATGAATATAATCAACTTCTTTGTTTAACAGAAACGGATTGTGGAATCCGTGGAGGGCGCATGAAACGGAATATACATTCCGTTTCGTTTTTTTTTTTTGATTTTTTCAGAAACGGATTATGGAATTCGTGTGGGAGGATGCTGAAACGGATTTTAGAATCCGTTTTGGCTTTTTTTTGTTGGTTTTTCGTGAAATCCGTTTTAGCTCCATTTATTTGAAATCTTTTTGTTGCATGTGTGTCTATATATGATTAACTTTAAAGTGGTCCATCACTAATTTTAAGGAGTAAATCCAACAAACATTTCTTCCGAGTCTGAGTCTAGCATGGAAAATTTAGAAACCAACATTAGGTTTATGCCTTCATTGAATTAAAACACCAAAAACAAATGTCATTGTAAGAAACTATATTATTAAATTAAGAAAGGTGACTTACAGCATCCCCACAACCAGCTACGAACATGAGTCATGTATATATATATATATATTTACCACAGAGTAAGTTTTAAAAGTAATGGGGTGGGGTGTAATTTTGTTATGAATGAGAAAAAGCAAAGTTTATGGGAAACGGAATACAGATTCCGTTTCATAACATTGTGAAACGGATTCTGTAATCCGTTTCCTAAAAAAAATTAATTTTTTTTAGGAAACGGATTACAGAATCCGTTTCACAATGTTATGAAACGGAATTTGTATTCCGTTTCAAAAAAAATTGCAATTTTTTTTATGAAACGGATTACAGAATCCGTTTCACAATGTTATGAAACGGAATCTGTATTCCGTTTCCCATATATTTTGACTTTTTTCGCGGCACAACGTTTCAAATCACAAACAGAAAAAAAGATTAAAGCTCTCAGGGACCACAGACCACAGAAAATGAAACTGAGCAAAATTTTAAATGAAAGCAGAGTGAGATGGAGAAGAAACGGGAGAAGAAGAAATAGTAATAGTAACGTTTTGGGGGTGCAGGGACCTTGGCGACGCAGTAAATGAAATTTACTGTGTCCCTACCCACTTTCACCCACTCTCACTCGTATGTTAAAAAAGAGTATAACGGTCAATTTTGGGGGTACAGAAGAACTGTTGGAGGTGCAGGGAGAAGGCCCCTTGGGGCATGTTGAGGTTTTTGAGCTCACGAGCCCGCATAAGTTTGATCCACAACACACGTAGATCAGCGATGGGACGAGGCGGGCTGATTCGCTAGTACGCATAAAACTAAACCCAGAATTTTTTTAGCATTATGATACTTTGACAAATTTTTTTTTGACAAAGTTGGTTTTTCAACACACCAAACCTTTTTGTTCTCTCTCAAAGTTACATCAAATATTTCTTTCATCCATTGAAGTGTCCCTACTTGTCGATTGTCAAAAGTTTGTCAACAAAATTTTGTTAAAAAATAATTTTCCTTTTTTTAATTTTCTTTTTTTCCGGTTCACATGGACACAATAGCTCATTTCTCATTTTTTTTTTCTAGCGTATTCTCCAAAAATCATGTATTGGAGCGCATTTATTCCTTATATTCCTGTATGGATAATTGGTTTGCCATAGACATTTAAGAATGTCAGTTTCGTGAAATGCAACAAAAATATGTAGATAAAAATGCTCATTTTAATTTTAAATATCGATAAATACTTGTTTCATTTTGTGTACAAGGAGGAAAAATATTTTGAAATTCAAGTTTATAAATATTCTGCACAGGAAACAAATCATGTAACTAAAATGTGGATCAATTAGCATTTTGTGTAAGATGGGCGAATCGAGATATTAAACTAATTTTTCGTATATGGAACGGTCAAACTAGTTCATATTTTGCATACTACATACAAGACATGTTAAGTTGTGTTCCAAAACCGTGTTAATATGTTCTGAGAAACACATCTTTTAGTAACAACGTGAAAAATAGTAACTTTTGCATTAGCGTTGTCTTTGATATAAAAAATATTCTAAACTCATAAAACACGCCAGATATGCAGTTTTAACTTACTATTTATGAATTACATTGACTCCAATAAATTTTCGTATGATTGCACACTCCATCTCAACAGCTTGTGTGATCTTTTTTTACAGTCCTATAACCCTGCATTTGCTATAATCTCAAACCAAAGTCGTGGTATTGGATTTTGTTTTTTTTCAAGACAATTATGGTCTCTTCTAATTTCTATGTAACATCTACTACTAAGTACAAATTATTTAAAAGTTACGATAGCCATAAATCACTTGATAACTTGTAAAAATCACTTTATTGAAAAATAAATATATCTATACCTGTGTTCTACGCATTTATTATGTTAAATATTAATTAAATATTTTTTTTATGAAAAAGATAAAAATAACAACAAATAAAACATAATGTAAATTTCAATTAGGAGCATGTAACATCTGGATAAACGGATGGATTTTTTGACGAGATTCAGTTGAAATGATGCATCATTGGTAAGGCTCAAATCCAATTCACATAAACTGATACTACCTCCAAACGAAAACAGTGTTATAGGTTTATGAGTCTTGTACCTTATATTTTTTTCAAATTTTCCATTTTTATTTTTGGGATTTACAATCACTTAAATTCTCATTAATCTCTAACTCTTCTTTAAAGAGTAGTTCCTTCTATATTGGTAAACTCTCAAACATTTGGATAAATTGATAAATCTTTCTTACGAGATTCAGTTGAATGACACATCACCAAAAATCCAATCACATAAAGAATTGACAGTACTTCCGTTGCAAAATAAGATTGTGGATTATGAGTCTTATACATTATATTTTTCTCAAATTTTTCATTTCTATCATTAAGACTTAGACTCATTTAGATTCTTAGCAACCTAACCTCCTTTCAAAGGTGAGTTATTTTCACATTAATACACTTCCTCTTATACATTAACATTTTCAACCCCGAGTACCACAATAACGATCTTCGTATACTTTTGTTTTATCACAAGGGACACTCTTATCTCAAATCCTTGTTAGTAAAACTTTTGATGCAAAAGAATCTTCACATCTAAGATTCTTCACTCATATTATTGTTAGAGTTAACCACCAAAACAAAGCATGACCTCTGTGAAAATACTAATGGGTGAAGAATCATATTAGCCTTGTTTAGATAAAGTCAATCCAGATATCCCTCACCATGTCAGGACTGGTTCATTTAATATTCCTCTACTTGTAAAGATTAGTTACAGTATGGTGAGATGTGCCTTGTTCTAGGTCTGTATATAATCACTTTTAGATAAAATCGCTGCTGATTAAGTTTCATTTACATCAAAATAGCGGTCTTCGTCCACTTCACTTCTCTGATTATTGTTTATATATATACACTTGTTTTTCAGCATAAAAAATACAACTATATTTTATTTTATTTTAGTGAGTATTAGCGAATCTTTAATTTTAAATAATTATTAAAGTTCAAAATGAAATAAGAGATCTAACACAACATGTCTCCGTAATTACTGATGCATGCGTGAAAAAGAAACGAGGAATGAGCTGGAAACAGAAGCCGAGAGTGAATGAAAATAAGCGAATAATGCCGAAGCTTTCGTCATAGATTCTTACACTTTTTTTGTGCTTATTCACATAATCCAAATAGAAGGGACACGTTTGGTTTGTAAAATACCATCAATCGATCGAAGACGAATCGAAGTGATAAGAATGTTTAAGCAACTCCCATTTTCTCGCATGCTTCCAACGCTGTGAATGACATGAAGATGATGCATAAAGAAGTTGGTATTTATGCTAATAATAATTTACACAAAGATTGGGATTTCATAACAGCAAGCTTTTGTAGTGTGCAGTGGTGACAAATTCATCATTTTTCTATATTTTCTATTAACATTATTAACGACGGCAATATGCAATGAAAAATGCCATACAATTAAATATTGTGGATTACCCAACTTGCACTCTTATATAATTATAAATATTTTTCATTGTATTTTTTATCCTAACTTTAAACAAATTCTGTAATTTTAGTCTTTTAAATTATTAAAATTTTTGTACACAATTTGTTTTCTTAATTTAGAGTTATTTCTAAGGAGATTTTTTAGCCGTTCCAAAATGAATGCAAAATGCATGGAAGAAGCTCATAGGCCCAAATCGGTGTTGGCCCATTTCTGTCGCTAAAATGGGTTGCTCTCATGACTGGAAAGTCGGCCTTTATATGCATACTATGTCTTCCAAAGTCCATTATATAAAATATGTAAATAAAATGTTTACTTAATACTAATTTTATATAAAATAACTAATATCGTATCTTCAACTAAGAAAATAATTAAAATAGGTTAAGTATAATTTAAGTTATTTTTATTAAAAAAATATGATTCACTTTTAGATAAAAATCATTGACATTGACACATATTTTAAATAAAAAAAATTATCTCCCATTATCAATACTTCGTAATTATACTTGATTGTAAAAAAAATATTTGACATGCCAATATTTATACTACGTAAACAATTAATAACATATATTAAGAAAACGTGGACCGGAATTTAAACGTGTACATACAATGACAAGGAGGATCGAAAGTACTATAAATGTTTTCGGAATGGTTTAAATATAAAGTTGACAAATTTGATAAGTTAACAAATCAAGTTCGCAAAAATAACTGAACGATATTTAATAGATGAGTATTTATGATATAAAATAAATTAATTAAAATTAATGATATTTGATGAGAGAATGCAACTATTAGGTTTCAATCAATAACATCAACTGTATAATTATTAGGATTGAGATTCAACATATTAAAAGAAATTGGTTATTGTTAACTGATATATTTTATAGCCGGAATGCAACAATCATATTTCCATTAATAGTATGAAAACAGTTAACGTAGACTTCACAGAATTAAAAGAAAATAATTATTTTTAATTGACATATTCTACGTATCGTGAGTCACATAATTATTATATTTTGATATAATTATGTTTTAAGTATCTGATTTTGATAACTATCAATTCAGTTTCTCATAAACTTTTGTGATTTTTTAATATTCAATAAATTTAATTTTTTAAAATTTAGTGGTCGCTATAAATTTATCTTCTTAACTGTGTTAATTAGACAATGTGACTGTTGATTAAATAACGTGTGTTATTATCTTATCATGATACATTCCGTTATCGCTACATATATTTTTATTATTTTAATATTTTGGAATTTATAATTTTAATTTCTTTCTTTTCCATTTAATTTTTTTTCATCTTAACACGTTATAGGGATAACACCCATCCTAATCTATATACTATAATTCAGAGAAAAGTTTCCAGCAACAAATAAAGTAGAATCATTCACATTAAAAAATACTCCAAATAAACAATTCATCCAACCAGGGCAAATATTTGCGGAATAATTTATATATTAAATTTTAAATATTTGAAGTAAAATGTATAAGTACTAAAAATAAAACAAATATAATAAACAAAGGTATTTGGTATAAAATAAATCAAATAGGCATAGGATAACGACATAAAGGACAAGTGTGACTTCTGTGTAGCCATTGTACAATACACTGATGATGAAAAACATGATCACAAGGCATCGACGATAACTTCACACTTTCTTCATTCTCTTTGAAAGGAAAATTTTCCATGCAAATGCCGCACTTTTCGATTTTCATCCTCAAAATAGATGAATTTGTGAGCGTCTTGAGGGAATTAATGGCTTCTTCAGACGCTGGAATCTGGGTTGTATTTTGTTCAATCTCTTCTTCCTCTGCGCTTTCTCCATCTTGAAGTACATCCACTATGATGTCTAAATTGAGAGGCAATTCATGGCGTTCTGAATCTACAGACTCCGAATCACAGCAAAATTCTAAAATTTCGACACTCATGTTAACAATGGTTTCTGATGTAAGATCAACCATTTCTGGGACGAAGTAATGAGAACAGCGTGGATCGGATGTCAAGCTCCTTACGAAATCTTCATTGTTTAAGATGAAATTCTCACAGCTAATAGGTATTGAACTTTTTAATAAAGTTGATGTTTCAATACCATGAGAATAATGTATAAATTGAACACTGATAGTTACATCAATCCTTAACATGTCACTGAATTTGACCTTCGCTCCATCTTCTTCAGTTTGCACGTGACAGTGACATTGAAATATAATTCCTTCTACATCTGCCATCTTGAATGATGAACATGTACACATGTATCAGGTTATGTGTATTTATACTAAGGTTGAGATAGAATCTCTTTATTTGGTAACAAATGCATAAAAACAGAAATAGATTATCTTTAAGATTTCTATATCTTTTATTAAATCAATTTTATTTTAATTTTTTTTAAGTATTGATTCATTTTATTAAGATTGAGCTATCTTTTGAAGGAATGATTAAGATTCCAATAATTTTAATATTTAAATTATATTTATGAGAAAGATAAAAAAGAAAAAAATGCGACCTTTTTTCCTTTTTGCTAACGTACATGATTTTTTTTTGTTAATTTTTGTAATTGCATGTCATAAATAAATTGAAATTTGGAGAATTATCATAAAAATTTGGAAAATCTGTGTTTATATTAATTGAGACTCTTGAAATTTTTTCATTGATAGTGTATAATCAATTTAAATTCACACACACAGAGTATAATAAACTTGAATTATGCGAACATATGTAGAAACATAATCATATATTATTAAGATATTACTTTTTTATATATTGGTGATTTTTTTTTATTACCTAGGATTTTCTAAATAAAGTACGTTGTTCACTTTAAAAGATTGTGATTCCTTAGACATTTTTTTCCAAGGTATATTTTTATTTAAATATCATACTTTATTAAATAATTATTTAAATAGCACAATTGATTCTAAAAATTATTAACAAAATTTAAATTTATAAATTTTGAAATAATTTAATTTGGTAAGTCTTGTAAGACCTAAAAATTATAATAATTAAAAAATATATATTTTAAGTAAAAAATAAAAAAAATTATTGATTTCATTTAGAAGATTTATTTTATTTAAAAGATTATTATAAAAGATAGATGTTTTATTAATTTAAAATATTTGTTTAATTTAAAGATTTTCTAAGATATAAAAGAGTTTTAATAATTACTTTATTTAAAAAAATTATTTCATTTAAAAGATAATATTCAGATAAATAATATATCAATTAAGAAGATATTAAACAAAATCAATTTGAAATAAAGTATATACGGGTGTATATACTGAATTATATTCTATGAAATAAGAATATAAGAATATATGTAAACGATTTATTTGTTAATATTTCGTTGAATCTCTCAGAAGATAATTGTATTCTTGGATTGAGAGTTTCAGTATAATAAGTGAGTTGAATAGTGACAAGCAATAAAAATCTAAAAACATGTAGAATACGAGTGATTTTGAAGCATTTTGGAAGAAAACATGTAGTAGAGGCATAAAGTAAAAAAGAAGGTTCAGGGTTTAGTTTAAATATTTGAGTATTCAGAGCTAATTATCTTGCTTTCTTGTTTTTGTGTTCTCTTGTTTTATATTTTTCTTTTTTTGCTTGAATGAGTTGAAAGTTTAGATTTTTTTTATTTATTTTAGTTCATGGATGACTAGAATACTATGTGTGGTGTTAAAGTGATTGATGTTTTGTGTGTGAGCAACCCTCTTTGAACACTAGTATCATGTGGATCCAATAAGTCTATGTGTGAGCATGGGTGGACCCTATAAGTCTATGAGTGGATTGTGTCAATCTTTGTGTAAGCATAAGTGAACTCCGTCACTCCGTGTGAGCAATAGTGAACTGTGTAAATCTATGTGTAAGCATGAGTGGTGAACTACGTCACTATCTATATGACTAACAATCTTTGTGTGAGTGGCAGGACTCGTAATCCTATGTGGGTTGAGATATCTTATAAACTTTGTAAAAGTGAGTGGTTGTGAACTATGTATGAACAAACCGTGGATATTCAGAGTGAATGAAAGACTGAAAATTTTGTGAGAGTAATAATTGATAGTTTCACATAAACAAGGTATTTGGTAACTTTGTATGATGTAGTGGAGATTTTTGATGAAATTGTGATTTTGTGTAAGTATAAAACTTTGTATTGAGACGATGTTGATAATACATGTATCATAATGAGTGTTACATGGACAGTTCTTTGGAGAATAATTTTCATTAATTATTTTTAGACAAATAAGTTCTTTTCATTTGTAAACATTTTGAAGAATAATTTTTCTTAGTTGTTTTTAGTATTAAAAATTTTGTAAAGATGACATATAGTTTATACTTTTTGTTACAAAATGTTATTAATTGTTGTGTCACGTTATTATAAAATCAAAGACACACCCAAATTATAACACTTAGAATGAAGTCCTGCTTATAAGTTATAATTTTTGTAGTTTTTAGCCTCGTAATAAAGGTAAATCTAACGTTTGAAAATTTTCATAAAAGTAAAAATAAAAAGATAAAATTTTAAAAATAGTGGAAAACATATTATATAATTTAATTTATTGATTCATGAATAATAAATATGATAATTAAAATATTTATAAATATAATAATATTTTTTTAAAATAATTATTCAAAGAAAATTAATAATTTATAAAAACGGTTTTTGTAAAGATTTCTATTCACTGTTTTTATTCATATTATTGTTGAAAAAATTGTATTCATAGTTATTTAATAAATTTTAAATTGTATAAATAAAAAAATTGAAAATTAGTTTAGAATATTTTTAATATGGAATTTATTTTAACATTTTAACATTTAATTTACTTTATATATTTTTTAATTCAATACAAAACTAAATAATCATTTCTCTAAATATTTCTTTTTCTAACAGATTAAATTTTCACATTTTTTAATTTTCAGTTAATTGGTTTTTAAAATGATTAATTTTCTAAACAATTATTTTTAAGTTATAATATTTTTTAAATAATTCTTTCTTAATATAAGTAATTTTCTAAATTATTATATTATTAATGATTTATTTTTCTAAAATATTCTTCAATATAAGTACTCTTCTAAACTTTAATTTTTAAAATATATATTTTTCAAGACAATATTTTTTTAAAAAAATTTAAAAATTTCTCTCTCTTCATTTTTAAATAGAAAATAACATTTGAAAACAACTTTTAAATCTTCTTTAATCTAGATAGATAATATAATAGGTGTTAGATTGAGGATGTGTCACCAAGCAACTTAAGCAAGTTAATCTTAACTTTTGTAATTGCGTACAACTTATGTTATGTCCCACAACATGCAAAATTGATAGAGAAAACTGAATTGATTTCCATACGATTTGATTGATGATCCATCAGGAAATGTAGAGGATAAGAGGAGTGGGTGGTGGTTCTCATCTTATACCAGCAAGTGGTTAGGACAACCTTGGGCACTTTCCCTTTTACCAATCTGATTCTTGTGCAAATCCAAAATAATGTGAAATATTTTTGTTCAATTATTAAGGCTGCATTCTAAATACTTTTGTCACAGATCAGAATCTATAGGCACCAAACAGTGAAACTGCAGCAATTTACTGACAAAAAAGTATTAAAGGAATTCAATTATTTTCCAACGAACTTTGAAAGCACAAAAATAATAAATTGAACAATAGAAGGAATTCAACTACTTCCCTCACCCGCTGTACAAAATTAATGAGTAAAAAATAAAGATCTGGTGTTAGTTGTTTATATAGATATATACATAACTAGAACTATATAGAATGAATGATGAGTATTATCTATAAGAATGGACTAGCAAGAATTTCAGCAGAAAAATAGAGTGATCAGCGACTCAACCCATCAACCCATCCATAATATCCAAAACGTTATAGTTTTGGTGGTTTATGACAACTCTTGTACCGAAGATTTCCTTGGCAGGTGAACTCCCAGCACTTTTGGTCCCATGTAAATCCTTCATTTGTCGTTTCTTAGCCAAACCAAGATCCTCGCTTTTGCTGAGTCCTGAGTTGTTTCTCCTAGCAATAACCTCCTCCAATAATCTCCTATCCTCTTGGGAAATTTGGGTTCCCAATTGCTTGTTGCCACTGTCCACGGAAAGAATTAAAAATTGTCGCATCTTAGACTGAAGTTCAAGTACCTTGGGAGGAGACCGCATAGGCATGGGTCTCAAGGTGTTTTGCTTAGATTTTATAAAGCTAATCAAATGGTGAAGCCATGCCAACAATTCAATTATGTAAACATCTATCTTCCTCTTGTCGGCATAATAAAGTGTCTGCAGACGAATCAGGTTACTTTCTCTGGAGGTGTTATCATCGAAGTCATTACTGCAATATCAGAGGAAGACTAATTGTGAACTTTTCTTCTAACTGCATATGTAAACACAACAGTAATTGCCAACAAATATTAAGATATCCAAGTTTACACCAAACCTTGTGTTTGCCCATTCACCAACCCATCCGAAACCTTGATGTGCTCTGTCATGTACATAAACAATTAGCATATTTTCACAAAAGGAAATAAGACCAACACGAAGAAGAGAAAAATGAAAGTATAAGCTAATCCAAACAAATATATCACACATCTTACTTGACAGTATTTGTGGCAGCCGGTACAAGCCACTGAAGAATCTTCTCCATTTCTGCCTTGATCTGAGTGATGGAGAGCTACAGAACATTTATGTCAATTAACATAATCCAAAACAAAATAAAACTGTTTCCTTTAAGTCAATGTGATTACTCGCATAAAAAATTGGCACCATAAAACGGACTATAAAACGGAAGGTCACGGATATTCAGCGTAGGGAGAGTATACCTCTTTCATGTCAGCAATGGTTTGCAACTGAGATGGAAGAGCAGTCTTAATATTGTTGGGCAAACCATGATACAATGTGTCTCTCATGTTTGGAGGAAGTGCTGTGGGACGAGATGCCTAGTATAAACAATTGTTATTTTATCAAAATTATTTCTATTTGTAAGGTCATTACAATCTTGTTCAGCATGATACTTACAATCATATTTATTTGATTGATGATGTTAGCATAGTGCAGCGCAAGACCAGCTCCTCCTAGTCTTTCATGACCTTCACAGTAATTGGTTGTGATTGTACCTGCCACGAATCCACGATTTCACGTGTCTTATTATTATGACCAGGCAACAAGATATAGATCTACACAATAGAAAAGACAAAAATAAAAGGTAGATTTCCACAAGTCAATACATGACTGAAACACAAATATTAAAAATGATGATGCAATTCACTTGATTGTATTGTAGTTTTCCCAAATGCTTTTTCTCAGAAAGTCAATCCAAGCGGAACCGATGATTTAGGAGGAGAACAATTGTAATGTCATTAGTTTATTAGAGTCACATAACGTTTGCTGTAAGGGATGCATAACATGATTCCATATTGATCTTCAGCATTAAGAATATACACTAGACTATATGAAGTGTTTCATTTCAAGAGTTTATTTTCTTTGTAATGCAGATATGCATTTAATTTCGGCCTATAAAAAAAAAATTGTCTTCAATTTCAAGTGGCTCAACCACAAAGAAAAAGGCAGCTGGTTATTTCCAATCACATCTGAATAAAAAACAAGAGCATAGAAAACATTGGAAAATTTCATCTACGATCTGCTTAGTTCAAAAAATTAGAATGCCTTCGATTTGATTTTTTTTTTCTCGTAACAGGATTAAATGAAAAGTTCAGACTTCAAACCCTTAGTTAATTCCTAGGCTCCTAGTGCAAAAAGAGATGCATATCTTCTAGCTATATAAGGTACAACATTGATTTGTATCCTTAAGAGATAAAATCTCATACCATGGTTTCCCAGGAGCTCATAAATTGCTTGATTTATATAGGTAACAATATCAACGAGCTTTTCAACTATCTGCAATAGCCAAATTGAGTTCCAACAAAGTAAGTCTGTTGTTATGAATCCGCAGCTATAAAACATTCACTTCAAAGAAGTAAACATGAGTAAATACGAAATTCAAAAATAGTAGATGCAAATCAGGAACAGTTCGTTGAGTGAAAATATACCTCTTCCAAAGTTCTGGACCAAAGAGACTTCTTCTTCAAGCTCCTCACAAGCTTTCTTTGGTGCTTTAGCTCACTTTGAAACATCGTGATACTCTCCCCTACGATTTTAAAGAGAATGTAGCTGTCAATGATCGGTTAACTTCAGCAGAATTACATTTTGAAGCGTGCTGCAGATAGTATGTACGTCGAACTGAAAATCCAAACTGGGGTCACCCGAAGCTAAACCCACCAATAATAAGAATATATTTCAGCCGAAAACAAAAATATATCCTCCGCTAGAAGTATTATTTATTTATTTGGAAAGACTTGAGGAAAACTATATTATGAAATTTCTAACCTTTTAGAGGAAGATTTAAGGACTCCATTTCCTTAATCTTTTGCAGATAATCTTGTTCAAAACGTTCATAAGCATTCAATTCATGGTATAATTCCTACACAACAAGGAGAAAATCCGTAAGGAAGAAACTGCTAAAAAAAAATCAATTGAAACTCTAACCATAACAAATAAACATCTTAGAAAGCACATCCGAATTAGGAAACAAATAGTGTGAACAAATATAAATAAACACGGTAGTATGCATCAAAACTGCACAAAGGTCATACCAAAGCTCCATGAATCAAAATCATGCAAGCATAAATCCAAGAAACCAAAATGATAAAGACCGCTTTACTGAGTCATCAATTCACTGATAAAATTAAAAAATATTTAGAACATTATTTAAAATGACAATGAGCTTACAGCGGTATTCCGAACTAGATTGGTAAACTCCTGCATTGTCTTTTCTGCCTCTGCCTGATATTGTTTGTCATCCAGAACATCCAAGTCTAGTCTGATAATTTTTTTAGTCAAAGGTTTGAATGTGAAATTTGTGTGATTGTAATCAGCCAAGAAATCAATCAAGACATGTTAGCTTAATCTTGTCAATAACAATGTACATGGAAACTCACCGTGAAAAATATCTGTCTAGGTTGTGCCACTGCGGATCTTTACACATATTTCCAAATCTAGCTACTTCCCGTGAGAAGACATTGAGTTCTCCCCTACAAGTTCCCCAGAAAAATCATAAACAAAAAGCATAAACAAAATAACCAGCAATGAAAAACAAAAATTCTATTATTTGAACAAGCTAGAACCTTTTGTCCGCCTCAGCAAGAGTTATTAACTCCTTCATGTCAGTCGAGACTAACAGTTGAACCCCCTCCGACTGTAAAACATCCTTTTTAAGAATCTGGATATTTTCTTCAGAAAGCGATTGAAACAAAATTGCTCCTTTGGTTATTGTATTAGCTACTTCAAATGCCAGTATTGATATTTTTTTCCCTCTGGAAGTCACGCCAGAGACAAACCCACTACTAGTATTTAACTTTGGCATGCCACTTCCAATTGTGTCCAAAACTCCCACCGCCCTCTCGCCAGCTTTTCCGAGAAAAGAACCCCTCTGGCTCACCTATGAAAAAAATGACGTCAATCATGAACCATTAAGATTCCAATTTAGAAGATCCCTAACATACCATCAAATGCATCCATAACTACAGAGGCGTGACCCTAACATATTAAACTATTCACACCTGGCGGCCATTCAGAAATTGCAGCACTAATGTAACTCCCCTCAACATCCAACTATAGAATAACAGGAAAGCCCTCATTCCAACCAATCAATTTCCACATAAACAGTCCTAAGGATACGCATATTTTCAAACCTTTTAAGAACATAGAAAAACGATGCAAGCTGCGCAAAAACAGACCTGTTTTCCTCCAGTTGACGTAGGAGTCGATAACCCAAGTTCAAAGGAAAGCCCAGAGTCGTGCCTCTTTTGCTTTCTACCTTGACCAGTATCAGACCTGGAATCTGAAATAGCATCTCCACGATTCACAAAGCTATTTTCCTTCTTAAGCTTCCCAGAAAACTCGAAGCTCTTCCCTCCAAGTTCAGCATTTCTCTCCACCATGCCAGCCGAACAAACCGCTCCCATTATCGCTGTCCTCAACAATGACCAGGAAAAGAAATGCAACAGAACGGAGGAAACGAAAACCTAACGCTGCGAAAAAAAAAAAGAATAAAGAGCGTAACTGAAGTTGAAGAAACGAGGATTGTTGGATTGTTAGCTTCAGAAGGGAAGCGTACCTATTTACAGAGAGTGTTGAGAATGGAGAAGAAGATTGAGATTAGAAAAGAAGGGGATGGGAATGGCGAGAGAAGGTATAAAAAGGGGAAAGTGGCCGCGAATTTACGACTCTGGAGTTTGACTAAAACCTGGAAAGATAGAGATCAAGGAAAGACATTAGTTCTTGTTGGTGTCATTCATTCATTTATTCATATGGTTGAAATATTTGAACGAATCATAAATAAAATAGTAAAAGTAAGCAATTAATGAAAAGAGGAAACGCGCAAATGGAATGAAGGGTTTGACTCTAGGGAAAAGGAGGCGACGTGGCACTCCCACAATCAATGCCAGCGACGACTATTTCCCTTTCTTCCCATCAAACACCTAAACGTGAAAACACAGCAAATCCAAGTCGCGCCCACCATGTGGACCACCACCACGCTAATTTACACTCCCGTGTCTTAACAACACTTTAATCCCTTTTTACATATTAATTCATTCTAAATACATTACTAATTCAACAGTATCAATTACTTAATTTCATCATTTTTTTTTTTCAAAACATGATACGATAATTGGTGTTTCTAATAGCAGCCAAGATTTTAAATTAAATGTAGCGATTCGTACTTAAAGGAATGTTCCATGGGTTGGTGGATGCATGAAAATGCTTTAACATTGAGCTTGATGACAATAAAGAAACAAATAGCCTTCTCAATGGCAATGGGTTTTGGATAACACTTCATACACTTTTTATTTTATATACAAGGAGAATTTTAATTTATTTGATCACGGATCATGTATCATGAAATTGTCAATATTTATACTTGTTTTAATCTTGTATCTAAAACTCGACTGCAGCAAGTTATGAGTGTCTCAATTTCTTTTTCAAATACTAAACTAAACTATCAATTTTCATTTTCACAACCCAACAAATAATACTTGTTTTCTCACGTGTTTGATAGCAGTAAATAAATGCAGATACTTACATCAACTACAAATCATCATTATTTGCATTTTATGGTCTAATGAGTTATCACTAACACCAAATTAACTTATCATGTCGATGAATTTACTTCTGATCAGAAAACATCAGACATAAACAAAATGTATTGTAATATGTTCGTAAATAATCGGTTAAAATTTACGTTTGATCATTTTCTCATTCATTCGTACGGAATTTAATTTGTCACTTACAAAAAAAATATATATGAAAACAAATAAATATTATTATATTGACATGACTTTTAAGTTAAATCTAACAAAATTGTTTTGAATTGACATTATTTCTTTCCTTTAAAGTTGGAACACAACCTTGTTCAACCTCAATCTTTTTAAAACATTCCATTGTTTTTTTAATTTTGAAAACAAAATTTCTTTGATGGATAAAACAAGCCATCACAAGTTTTTAATATTTGCAATTAAGTAGAAAACAAATGTAATGAGATAAAAAAATTAAATCTCTCATTCTCAAAACCAAGCAAATTTAGGAAATTTGAAGATTAGTTTTTTTTTTTCTTTTTTTCCTTTGCAACAATAAACATGTGTTTATTGATTATATATATAGAGAGAGAGAGAGAAAAATTAAAAAAAAAAATCCGGAGAGACATGCTTTAATCTCTTAGTTAATGAAATAATCAATACAGTTAATTGCCTTTTCCTTAAATCAAATAGATTTGTTTTTAAATTTACACAACAAATATATATTTTTATTACTTTTAAATGAAAAATATATTAATCATTGATATCTATTCAGATAAGGAAAAAAATGTACAAATATAGAAATTTAATAAAATAACTAATAGAATTTTGCACCTTTCTCCAAAAGACAAATTTTTTAAAATTGTACAACACAAATTCAGGTTTTCTTTTTCTTTTTTCTAACAAATATATATATTGATTAATAATGTCTCGATATATAAGCAAAACAATCATAAAAAGACAGCTAACATTCAGGGGAATCGAGAGACTTAGTTTTCCACCGACAAAAAAGCTATCGAATGAATCAAAATTTTCACTCCTTCTCAAAATGAATAATTTTCTTAAGAAATTGAACTGCAATAACAGATTTTGTATATTTTTAAAAATAAGTATATTAACTAGTCATAATTAGCTACAGAAGTCAAATAATTTTTTGGAGAGAACATGTGATATTTTGATAGATAAAAGGGGTTTTAATTTTATATATATATATATATATATATATATATATATATATATATTCTAATATTTTAGTTTTTATAAGAATACTTATCATTTTTAAAACGGTTGGACATATTAGAGATTAACCTATGTTTATATAAATTCTACATTAAACAAATCAAACGGAAATTTGTTTAGTTCAATTTAAATTTAAGATTTCTTTTTGGTCAGTTTTCTTTACACCTTCATAACTTCATTCGACATATCGTATACTAGGAAAATTCAATTTAGCTTCTAATTTAGAATCTTCATTTTGAATTTCTATATTTCATAATTTAAAATATAGTTTTTAACATAATACAATTTAAAAAAAAAAGTAAAAGAGAGAAACAAACTGGTGGAGAAAGAATCTATTTTTTTTAACCTTAACTGGATATGGTTATCGTGAATCCAATCTTGCATTGTCTTTTTTTACAATAATAAGCTAAGTCATCAGTAAATGACATTGAGGGAGATGACAACCATGCACATGATCTTGATCTACAAAATAAATAAAAACAGAGGATGAGTCTCCATTTTTCTTAAACTTTTAATTTTTAGACTCACATGGTACTAGCTAAAATAAATAAATAAAAACAATAATGTGATGATGTGGACCCATGTCGTATCTTTCTTTGGGGAATAAAATATCGGTTTCAGTCAAAACTAATTAATATGAGACAAATTTTGAAGTATCTATACATTATCTTTTTTTCTTACCTTTTTTAATCCGAGATGCTAAATAAAATAAAAAAATGAATTTGAGTGATTGAAAAAATAAATTATAATAAGGTTGTTGCATCTACTATGAATGTTCCGTCAATGAAAAGCAAGGCGTTAACGTATCATTAATTATAATAAATGTGTTATGCTCTTTACAATAAATGAAAGATTACATCTGCAAAGGTACGGATAGTTGCATGCATGGTAACTTAATTTTTATAAGTTTATATTGATATTGAACTTAATTTTTGTCAATACATATATTACCATGATTACAATAGTTATACACACTTATAACAACGGTAAACTAATGTTGTAACATTCAGCATTTACAAAATATATATGTATAACAACTCGATTCAATCCGCACATATATTATTTAGTTGTTAATATTTTTTCTAACATTCAATGTTATGAAAAGTTTTATATGATTTATGTTCCACCAAACATTAATAAAAACATTTGAAGCTTCATTCTCAGTTCTTTTATTTCAAGGTAGTACATAAAATTATATGTATACATATGTTCATAATATTTATCAATTTTAAAATATATTAGTTCAATCATATAAAAGTCACTTGAATGATAGACAGAATTTCTCGACAAGAATAATGAAATTTTGCTTCTCAAAATTTTAATTATTTATTATAATGTATAGTTTAGCAGCTGTCTAGCTTTAGCGAATAATATAATTCTAGCTGCGTGATATAAAATAAAAGTTATTTTATTTATTGTTTTACTTCTAATCACAATTCTCTCGACTGAACAAAGCACGTGTCTGAGTGAAACAACTATAAAGAAATTTTATTATTTTATTATTTTTGTCTTGTTTTTCTTAAGTGATAAGTTTGCATAATAAATTTGTTTCCGCAAAGTTATACCATGAACACAATTTCACATCAACTAACTTATACAATAACTCAAATCTTAAAAAAAAAAAAACACTTACAAAATCTCAATTATAAAACTATAAATTATGAGATCATATATTTATGATATTATAAAATTAAAAGATTATAATATTATAAAATTATAAAACTGTAGATTCATAAATTCATAAAAATATAAAAATATAAAATAATATATCCGAGACAACTAAGTAAAATAATAAAATTAAATAAAATTATATAATCCAATTAACCACCACATCATCGAATTTAAATAAAAAATAAACAACGAAAACTCAATTGATTTTTTTAATTTTGAAATTTTCTAAATTAACATAAGCAACCAAACTCTCCAAAAATCTTACCAAATTATAAATTATTTATTTTACTAATTATAATGTTTTTAATAAATTGAAATCAACAACAATTAATACAACATTAATAATGTAAATTTCAAAAAAATATAATTTAAATATTTTCGCTCAGGTGGAAACTACTCGTCTGGGTGAAATCATCAGAATTTCGAGTTGTCTCAACATGCAAGCCACACAATTCATGCCCAATACGAATTCTACCACATACAATTGTTCACACTCATCAGTCAACATCCAATTCATGCAATTCTAACCTATATCAATGATTTGTTCGCAAAAATATGATGATAGGTTAGTTTCCCTTGCCTTAATTGATCACCAAACCACTATTATGGCTTCTCATAGTGAGGCACTCTAATTTACAACCTAAGAGACTGAAATGAAGGTTCATACAGTAAGGATAGGGCCCTAATTTCTGTCTGGCTCGAAAATAACTTCCAGAATTCGAAATTGATGAGACGTGAGAAGAAATTTCTACTTACTTTGAGAGGATGGAGGTTTAGCTAGGAGGGAGGTATCAACTGGCCCTTCTGATTTGTTTGCTGAAAATCAAGAAGAAGGATGGGTCAGTATGAATGTTGAACTCTGGTTGAGAGAAAGAGAGGGACCAGTGCAGAGTAAAGGAGAGTTGGGTATGTGGGGTGTTTTTCAGTGAGTGTGAAGTGGTAGAGAAGAGAGAAATAAAATGGGGTTTTACACTAAACTCTAAAAATTAACACATTCCACTTAACTCTAGAAAATGACATGCAAATTATGAAAGTCATACAAACGAAAACTAAGAGTGTGAGTGAACAAAACAAAAAAAAACTTACTAAAAAATACAATCGAATGGGTTCAAAGTGTTGTGTTCTCTATTATCTCCTAGATTGCAAATTTAAAAAAAAAATTGAGAAATTATTTAAAAATCTTAAAAAAGACAAAGAAAAATAGAAAAAAAATGTTATTTTTATTAATAAAACTAAATCATTAAACTTTAATATATATATATATATGTAAATAATTTATTTATTTCATCACATATTTTTATATGATTTCTTAAAAAATATACTAGACAACCATAAATTTATTTATTATCTTAATTTTAGATTATAAACATTTTATAATTATGAATAGTTATTATTATGTTAACCATAAAATTAAAATTCCATAAAATATGCCCACAACATGCACGTATTGATGTTATTAGAAATATCCTGTATCATGTCACAGTACACGTAACATCCAAAAGCGAAATTAGTCTATAATTTAATAACTAAAAAACACTTCAGTAGAATAATAAAAAAAAAAAACATATACCACATGGATAAATAAATATATCCGGAGAGGGTGAGGGGTCATTTTTTTTCCCTCTAATTTAGAGGTATTTCCTTTGTTTGTCCTTGTATTCAATTTTTCATTTATTTCTAACATTAACTGCACCTTTATCACTTATAATTCATTTCTAAACTGAACTTTAATTCAAAATTATTTCTCTAGCTAAATTAAAGTTTAGATTAGGTGATTGAAGTACACAATTTAATAAAACAACTAAAGTTGTGTATATATATCATTCAAAATTTTCATTTATATATACAAGATATTTATCTGCATTTTTTTTAAATTATATTTAAATTATAAATCAGTTGTAGTAAAATTCAAACAAAACTATTTAATCCTCCAATTAAATAAAAATCTTTAAGAAGTTAATTTAATCTTATTCCTTCTTTATTCAATCTCTTTTCACTTTTTCGAGTGAATAACTATTTTTTTAATCAATTATTTATTCTTCATCCATTAAAATAAAAAAAATTATTAAATTAAACATTATAATTAATAGTAACATTACTTTTTTTATTTAAAAAATGTAAAGTACAAGACAATGAATGTCAATTGATATTATTAGGAACAAAAGATGTGTGTAACGACCACTCTTGTACCAATTGATTGTAAGTTTATAACTAATATCTAATGTCAAAATTTGTTATTTAAGAATGTGACAATGAAAATAACTAGTAAAAACATGTCTAATAATTACATAATAATACATTTTTGTCTAAAAATATAAGTTTTATTTACACAATGAAATATTTGCACTTATATTGTTTTGTAACATTTTACCTTTAACATTTAGTTTTGTCAAAAACTTATAATTCAATAAACTGGTTTATCATATGAGAACTTATTGATTAAGAGTATATTAATTATATCGTATGCCAACTTATAAATATACTTTATAGTGAGTTTTTTTTTTCTTATAATGATTTTTGTCATTGTTTGGTTACTTTGCATTATACCTCTAGTTGGGAGTAACTTAATATAATAAGTTGTGGAACTTTAACTTTAGGAAAATTTATTTTAAGACAAGGAAAGCTAGCAAAAATTTAGAGTACTATTATTTTTAATTTATGTAGGTAATGATATATATATATATATATTCAATTGTAATTCTTAAAACAATTTGTTATGACAATTTTTAAAACCAAGTTATTTTGTTCTACAATTAATATACTCTAATAATCTTAGGTTAGATTTTGTTTAGGCATTTTCATAAATTTAAAAATTAACTGTAATTTATTTATTCAAATATAATAGTTACAGGTTTATCTCAGCAATACCTTTAATAATACTTACATAACATAAATATTATGTTTTTAATATATCATGTATTTATAAAATCAGGTGTTAAATGTACATATAGAAAGATGTAACTATTGTGAACTAATTAAAAAAAAAAATGCTAATGCATTCTCAATACCAACATATGTTATAATTTATTATTAAATAACATGTTATTAAGTAGCGAAGTGTATGTTTGGTTACTTCCTAGATGTTTGGTTACTTCCTAGAATCCATTATATGTATCATAAATCATATTGTAAATTTGAAATTTCCGGAAGGAGTTATCTTTTAAAAGGTAGATACTGTAAGAATAGTGAATCAGTTAAGTTAAACTAGACAACGTCTAAATACAAAATTGAAAAATTAGAAAATGAATTATGTAACTAAATTCTTACAAAAACAACATAATTGGACCTAAAACAGTAAAATATATATATTTTTATGCAGAGATAGTTAACATTATAATAATAGAATTACGGGTACTTGACAGACGATGAATTTAAGTTTGTATTGTTTTAATTTTGAAAGAAAAAAAAAAAACTAAAGAGAAAATTATGATTGGGTGTTGCAATGGATTTGATCTGAATAGAAAATGCACCGAATATAGGCAATGATGGATGGGTAAGAACGTAAATGAAGAATGAGAGAGTGGGGTCTGAGGGATAACGTGAACGAAGTTATGCGCTGGTATGGTTGGTAGCGGTAACATGGCTGTCACCCTTGAAGAATGAACGGCACAGGATACCTCACTCGAAAACAAAATATCCCGCCCTCCATTATTACCATCTTAACCTCCGAATATCCCTCTCTTCTCTCTCCCCAATTCCATAAATGACTGCACTCTCCTGAACGCATCCCACTGCATTTGGGTTCCTTTCCCTCCCACCGCCAAACAAAACTCCAAACCCTAAATCTCTCTCTTCCTTTCTTCCTCCCTTCGTCGGAAACATGAGAGAGATCTTGCACGTTCAGGGAGGCCAATGTGGCAACCAAATCGGTTCCAAATTCTGGGAGGTCATCTGCGACGAGCACGGCATAGATCCCACCGGAAAGTACAACGGTCTTGGAAACTCCGACATCCAACTCGAAAGAATCAATGTCTATTACAATGAGGCATCTGGCGGAAGGTACGTTCCTAGAGCTGTTCTTATGGATCTCGAACCTGGGACCATGGACAGCATCAGATCTGGCCCCTACGGCAAGATCTTCCGCCCTGATAACTTTGTCTTCGGACAGTCCGGTGCTGGTAACAATTGGGCCAAAGGTCATTACACAGAAGGCGCTGAGTTGATCGACTCCGTTCTCGATGTTGTTCGTAAAGAGGCTGAAAACTGTGATTGCTTGCAAGGTATGTTTTAATACACCTATTTCTTCGCTTTCCATTTCAAACGTTCACATATGTAATCTCTGCATTTGTCATCTTTTGATTGGAGTGGGTTAACTTTTCTCTGTCTTTCTATTTTCTAATGCCTTAATACCTGAACAAGGGTGGATCTTCAGATCTGTATAGTTTCCGTATTGACGCCTGCCTCTCTCTCTTTTCTATTGCCGTGTATTGCAATTGTTTCGAACTTCCTTTGTCATTTAGAGTAGACGGTCATGGACTGGATCTATGTGTTTCTTTCAGTCTCATGGATGTCGAAGACTTAGATCTGAATGGTAACAGATTTTGAACATAATGATAAATGGAGCATAAGATCCAGATTCATTTTAAATTCTAATGGAAGAATGAGTTTACTGAAATCTTTTATGTATGTGGTTCTATGAGATCCAATGTTCAAGTTGAACTCAACCTGCATAAAAAGCTGCTGTTAGTTTTTGCTCCATTGTTGTATATCTGGTGACTATGTTTAGGAACTGGTCATGTTTGGTTTTGGCATGATAGTGGACCCTATATATTGAATCTTAGATACAAATTGAACATGGACCGGCATCTACTCTTCCCTTTCCTGGTTACTTGGATAGTGCTACATTCACTGCCCTTGCACAATGTTTAATTTTTTTAGATCTATCATAATCAAAAAATAATATAGTAGATCTGGAGTTGTATCACTGTATCAAGAATCAGGATTTTTTTTATGCCATATTTCTACTTCAATAATTGCTTTCTCAAATCTTAATTATTTATTTTATTTTATCTTTCTTGTTGACATTATGCAATTGTATTGCTTGTTTTTGGGAGAATATGACTGGGCTGAGCTGTTAAATATGACCCATGTTGTCTTCAATGACGACAGGTAGGGACCATCTTAACTTTCTCTATTTTATAATTAATTAAATAGAACTTTATGAAATCTGGTTATTTTTCTACTTACATTGTGGTTGGGATGATATTTGACTATTTCTTAATATAATAATAATAGTAACATTGATGATAATCCAACATTGATACTCTCTATCTGTACTTTCTCAATCAAGCAACTGTCTAAATTGTTATTTTGATGTATAAATGTAATTTTTCTCATTATCTTTCGCTGGTTCTCAAACACTGCACATAGTACATGAAAGTATGTATTCAAATTGGATTTTAATTCTGGGAATAAGTTACTGCAGTATATTAATTTACCCCTTGCACCTGAATTCATAGATTGAAATGGAAAACAACTTCATACTAGCAATGCAGATTCATGAAACAAGTTTTGTTTAATTTTGTTCAGCTATGAGTTATTACATAGCAAACTCATAATATTAATCCAGGAGAGCATGACCCACAACAGAATGTGGTTGGTATGCTTTCATCGTCTTGTAATGGGGTTTCAATTACATTTGAATTTTATTGAAATGCTTAAATGTCGAATGTCATTTGTCTCATACTTGGCCGCTGCTGCTGGGAATCAGAGTTCGTTTCACTAATGCTATATGGCTAATTTAATTTCCTCAGGTTTTCAAGTGTGCCACTCTCTTGGAGGAGGCACAGGTTCCGGCATGGGAACACTTTTGATATCAAAGATTAGGGAGGAATACCCAGACCGAATGATGCTCACTTTCTCTGTTTTCCCATCTCCCAAGGTTTCTGACACAGTTGTGGAGCCGTACAATGCCACTTTATCTGTACACCAACTGGTTGAAAATGCAGACGAGTGCATGGTTCTTGACAATGAGGCTCTTTATGACATTTGCTTTAGGACATTGAAACTCAGCACTCCTAGCTGTGAGTATTGTCTTGTAGTGACACATTTGTTCTCAGATTAGGCATAGAAATAAATATAAGTTTTACTGATTTATCTCCTCATGGTGTATTGCAGTTGGCGATCTCAACCATCTTATTTCTGCAACCATGAGTGGGGTTACATGTTGTCTTAGGTTCCCTGGACAACTGAACTCTGACCTCAGGAAGCTGGCTGTGAATCTGATTCCATTTCCCCGTCTTCACTTCTTTATGGTGGGGTTTGCACCTCTCACTTCTCGTGGGTCTCAGCAGTATGTCTCCCTTACGGTCCCAGAGCTGACTCAGCAGATGTGGGATGCCAAAAATATGATGTGTGCTGCTGATCCTAGGCATGGCCGATACCTGACTGCATCTGCTATGTTCAGGGGAAAGATGAGCACCAAAGAGGTAGATGAACAGATGATCAATGTGCAGAACAAGAACTCGTCGTACTTTGTTGAATGGATTCCCAACAATGTGAAGTCCAGTGTGTGTGATATTCCTCCCAAGAATTTAAAGATGTCATCCACTTTTATTGGGAACTCAACATCAATTCAGGAGATGTTTAGGAGGGTGAGTGAGCAGTTCACTGCTATGTACAGGCGCAAGGCCTTTTTGCATTGGTACACTGGGGAAGGAATGGACGAGATGGAGTTCACAGAGGCAGAGAGCAATATGAATGATTTGGTGGCAGAGTACCAGCAGTACCAAGATGCAACTGCAGATGAGGAAGAAGACTTTGATGAAGAAGGTGAGGAGGAGCAGTATGATCATTAGCTGGATCAAACTTAGGCTATGCCTAATGGTAACTACCAATGCATCATCTACCTTTGCTGCTATTCGTGTATCTACAACCTATGAACTTTCACTTTCATTCCCATTTATCCGTTCTTACATTTTGCCAATTTCGTTGTTAAATGTACTGCTTTTGAATTGTTTGGAATGTGCGCGGTGGGACAATAGTCGATTATTCTATCTGTTTATCCAAAAGCTTCAAGTCACTATTAATTATTTTTTATTTCAGTGCCTATTTCTACTTAATTTATAACAATTTAATTCAAATATGTCGACAACAAGTTTATTTTGCATTGGCCCGCAATCATGGTATGATTGGCTTTTGTAATTTTTTTAATGTCATACTTTGGACCACATTAAACTGATTATGTTTAAATGTTACTAATTTTGAAAACTCGTTATTGTTACCGTAAATAACAGATTAAAAAAAACACCAGACATGAATTTTAATGTAGAACAACTTTTGGTTTATAGTTTGTGTTGCATAAGTTATATAAAAGATAAAAAAATTTATTTGAAGTAGAATATTAATTTTACTTCGACGCATTTCTAAGTGAATGTTAAAAGGATGCTGAAACGGCCTCTCTAACGTCAATTAGTGGATAATAAAATTTTAGTAGGTGGTGAAATAACAATTATTGTCTGTCTTAACTCTACACATTACCAAAACATAAGTTAACTTTTCTTTTATCACTTGTATTTTGTCTTTTCCTTTTTCCGAGAGTGTTTGGTGCAGAAAAGGAGTAAGGAGTAATATTCTATTCTATCATTTACTCCATTAATCATTCTTCAATCATCATCAGTTATTATTGTTCAGAAAGTAACCTCCTCTTTTTAGACTTCAAAGTCTTCGGTACTGTATCCACCAAAGTGTTGACTTGAGAAAAACACTTTAGGAATAGGTCTAGTTGTTTCTTACTCTCGTGACCAAAGTAAAAATTATGAGATCATTGTAATTGATTCTCAACAACAAAAAATATAAAAATCTAAGTAAACTGTATTATAATAATTTTTTTAATCATTAAATAGCAATATTTTCTATTATAATAAAAATTTCTTAAAAAAATAAAATAAAATAAATTTAAATTTAAAAGTATATTGATACACATGAATAAGTTATGTTTTACAACAAAAGAAATTATAACAAATTTATATCATTTAATAAGAAGTTATCTTTAATTTATAGAGAGCAATATAAAATATTTTAATATTTTATTTCAATGTATTTATTGCAATAATAAAATATTTTACAAATCATGAAAATTGTTGGATTGAGACGAGCATTACAATAATAAAATATTTTCAATCACAAACCAATTTAGGTCGACATTATTTTAATGATGTAAGTGTATCAGAATAATGTGAGTACGAGTACAAATTAATATATCAACTTTTAATTTCAACTATATCTATTTAGATGAATTCAATAATATAGATTAATTTTACTGTAACTATACAAGTCATACAACATAAAAAAAAATAGTTATATATTTTTTTGCATTGTTAAAGAAGGTGGTGCATTTGATTTGTAGTCAAATTATTTTATACATTATCATATATATGCATAAAAAAAATCCAAAATTCAAAATTTCGTCATCAAAACAAATAGCAGTGGACTATGGAGTAGTATCATGGCCCATGCATTTTGTCTTCTGGCACCTCCGTATATATTTTTCTTAACCTCGGTATATTTCTTTCTGAACTTTAATATATTTCTTCTTGTACACTCATAAATTGTGTAATATAAAATGAAAATTTTGTATTCCGAGTACAGTCTGAAATGTTTCTTTCTTATATATATATTTAAAACATACAATCCAAAATATAATTTTTTATATTTTAGAGTACATAATTCAAAATATAATTTTTATATTTCAAACTATATAATTCAAAATTTATTTATATTCTTGACAATACAATTCAAAATGATTTTTTTTATTTTATATTTCAAAATATTTTATAAAACATAAAAATTTATATTTGAAATATAAAATTTTATGGAATGTGGGCTGAAATTACTAAATAGATGAAGAATTGATTTTCTAATAAGCTTCTTTTATGGATTAAACCGTAAAAGAAATTTAGTTACCGGTTGATTTTTTGTTTTTTTAAAAAACTTGCACACACTTTCCAAGAAAAAACAAAAACAGTTAGAAGAAATTAGCCTTTATGAATAACATTTTGACAAATTATTACATCCAACCATTATCACTGTACTAAAATTTATTAGGGAGTACTATTCATTCATATTTTTTAATAATAAGCATAATTTATTCGTGTCTGAAAACAAGATAGTTAAAATAGTTAAAATTATGAAAGATTTATATATATATATATATATATATATATATTAATTAAGTTTGGAGAACCAAAATAATATTTAAAATTTAGATGTTTTATAATTATTACTAATACAACCAAAAAATATATATAATATACAATTTAATTATAATTAATAATTTTTTGTGCTTTTAGATTATTGAACCCATAATTAAATCAAAACATATATTATTAAAAAAAAATATTTCCTGTTAATTTTGTTTTGAAATTATTTTCATAACAAATATTTATAAATTTTGTTTTGAAAAGTAATTTGTAGAAAATTGTTACCAATATTTTAGTAAAATAGTTAGGGTTTCATAAAGTAAAACTTGTAAAAAATATTTACAAAATTCATAATTTTGTAAAAAATAATTATCTATAAAAGAATTAATAGTCAATTAAAAATCTTAAAAAAAATGTAAAAAGAAAATATTTTCTTGAAGAATTTAATAAAAAGATTACAGGAAAAATATCATGAAATATAAAGAATTTTAGTAGTTATCAATTTTCCGTTATATATTTTTTTCAATATAAATAATTATATTATGTACAAAAAATTTATCTTCTATTTTATTTCATAATTTTGTTTAATTAAAATAATTTTTTTTGTTTAAGTAGGACGTACTTCTTATTCTTATTAAAAATTCTATAGTTCAAAGATGATTAGTAAATTTTTTAAATTTGAATAATTAAGAGTATTGATAATAAAATTTTGAAGTAAAAATTTTAAATTAATTTTTAGTTGAATATGATATTAGCAATTAAATTATAACATTAGTAATCAATAGTAAATGAATGAGTAAGTAAAAAGGTAATAATTTTTTTTATCTTTTTAAATTTATTAAATAATTAAATTTTACCTATAATTATTTTTTTTTAAATTATAAATATAATATAAATTTTACTAATTAATCTATATGAAAAAAATCAGGAGGGGAGCATGCCTCCGACGTCGTAGAATATATATATATATATATATATATATATATATAAATCAAATACACATTCATAAAAATAATTTATTTTCATAAATACTTAATCAAATTTAAGTTTATAAAATTTATCAATTTATCAATATTTTATTAAACTTAATTCATCTGATATAAATTATTTAAATTAAATTAAAAACTAGAAAGAAAAATAATGAAATAACAAAAGCATCTTCTCTACGTCACCTTAGGTGTAACCTTTAACCAAATATGCTAGATGTTTTTTTTTTTAATGCAAAGTAACAAACACTTTTTATTTTATTGATTTTGAGTGAAAGTATAAATTAATCCAGTTTTAACCTTTACGATTTATCTAATAAAATATAAAAATACAATGAAATTATACAGGTAAAATAAATGTTTTGTGTATTCAAAATTTGTGACGAAAAAAAAAGAAGAATAAAATTTAAATTATATTAATATGTAATTGAGTAGTATTATTATGTTACAATTTTGTATTAATTTTTAATTAAAAAATAAATTTTAATAATAATTTATTAGTTTTTAATTTGTTGAAATGTGATGACAACACGCATATCAATGAAATTTTTTAATTATGTTAATTTTTCGGTAAGTTTAGGTTTAATTTAAGTTTTTATTTGGTGAGAAGAGTAAAGAAGCAATACGACATAAAATTAAAAAAAAATGTAAACTTATTTAATTTTTACTAGAATTTTACTATTTTTTATTATGCATAGAATTTAACTTGTGAATACTATAAAAAAATATATGATGTTATGATTTAAATATTTTGACTATTTGTGTAAAAGTATAATTTTTATCATATATTTGATATGGTTTCTATATTTTGTATTCTTTTATGATAATAAATTATTGATAAACTTTAAAATCTTAATTTCGTTGAGATATCAAAGTTTATTATGATACTTAATATGGCCCGAAGTTGTTTGTATTTAATAAAGTAATAATCTAAACTTACCATTAAAATAAAAAAAATTAAAAAAGAAAAATATCAAAATATAGTTTAATATTTCTATAAGTTAAATTACTTTGTACTCAAATTACAATAAAATTTTGAAAGATTATACTAGACAACTTCTATTAATTAAATTACACAACCTAATTTTAAATTTTAAAAAATTTTATTTTGTTTAATATTCTTATATAAAAAAGCTACATTTTATATACAGGGCAATGAGTGAAAGTCCGAAAGGTATATAATGACACATTTTTCAGAATGAGATTGAATATTGTGTTGCAGTAAGATATAATTTAATATTTAAGAGAAATAAATTATCCAATGCAAATCATAATTATATTGTTAGATAATGTTTAATATTGTTTATTATTTGCACCCGTAAATAAATTTATCACCATAGAAATATATTTTATTTTATTTTATTTTTAATTTAACGTGCAACCATTCTTGTATGATATTAGCAAAAACTTCAGGTAACATTTTTTCTTAAAGGATTTCACTGTTACACATGACAGCTAACAATCCCCTCCCAAATCTGATATTTTTCTTTCAAGATAGACAAAACTCAAAGTGTGTTATAAATAATATTTGAAGCTTTTGCAGAATTCAAAAATTTAAAAATGTCAGTTGGTTGAAGTGAATTTCATCATGTCTAAATAATTAAATTAATCTGACAGAACTTCTAACATCTTAATTTCTTCTAAAAAATTTACCAAGAGAATAATTTTATTGTAAATCATTTCAAAATTTCTGTAAAAATGAATTGCCATTTAAAATTCGTCATCCAAACATTTTTTTGTCTGTATTCTTTAGATGACTAGGGTAAGCACGTAAACAGAGGCGTTATGCATAATATTTTTTAAAATATATATAAATTATTTAAATTAAAAAATTATTTTTTATAATTATAGATATATAATCATAGATAAAATAATTTTAATATTTAAAATAAAAAATATTATAAAAAATTTGTGTAAATAATAATTATTAAAATATTTAAATTTGAAAAGTATTACCAAAATAATAAAAGAAAATAATTATTTTATAATAAATAATTATTTGAAGTAAAAAAATAATTACTAAAATGATAAGAGTAAAAAATATTAAAGTAATATTATATAAATAATTTTTTATTAGGTATAATTATTTAAATTAAAAAAAAAGTTACTAAATAATAAAATAAAAAAATATTTTTTTTATTATAAATAATTATTTAAATTTAAAAATTAGTAATTAAGAGGGTGAAATTAGAAAAACAAAATGGAGAAGAGGTGTATCTGTTTATAGTTATAGATTTTAGATTATTTGAGATGTGATTCACCGAAAATGAGGAGCATAGGCTAAAGAAGATATCAATACAATCTACAAATAAACTGGGGTTTTCCTTGGTCTAGAGTAGGAAAAAAAAAAACAAAATCCATGCATAAGCCCAAAAGACAGGCCCAATCTAAAACAGGTACAAGACTGAAACAAACCCTAACTAAAAACACAACAAGGCGGCGCGTGACTTAGATTTTTATTTATTTAAAAAAAAATTAAATTGAATCTTATTTTACTCAGAGGGTAGAGTTACTGAAGTGCATCAACCTTATCCCACGTGCGTTGATACTCATAGTCTTGCACGGTCTAAAGACAAAAAAAATATAGTTAAACAGCACACAAACATGCACCATTATCTCATACTAATCGATTCCTTTCTGCACAAGCTAATATTTGGTTCATTTTTAAGAAATTCCATTTATGAGAGATCGAGGCCGATAAAAAAAAATAATTAAAAACACAACATTGTCATCATCATTATTTTCATGCATTCATTTATGAATGGTAATTAAAATCTTTAAAAACTAAACGTAATCGTATAATTATAGAAAAAAAAAAACATTTAATGAGACATAAACAAAAATATTTATATTTAAAAGTAGATAGTTTGAAAAAATAACTAGAAGACACAGTGACCAGTGAGTAGGTAATGCTAAATGCTACACCGTTGCATCGATTGGTGCTTTTAAATTGCCTTAAACTCTGAATCAGAAACGTTATTATCATTATCATCATTCACGAAACAAAAATCCGACAAAATCTGAGAGAGCTTCCCTGATATATATACATTATGTTCTGTGAACAGAACACACTTTAAATTCCTTAGGAATAATACCAACACTAATGCTAAAGAGTGAGAGAAAGAATAGGAAGAAGAATTCTATGTGTATGAAAATAAAGGATTTGGTTAATATAATGATAGTAATAATATTATAATTATTATGATTATTATATCATCATCATCATCTACAAGAGTAACGGGGTTTACTAATTCCTATTGAGTTCTTGAACCTGTAAATGTGAAGCCTATTCTGACGGGCCTGAGCTGCCATGGCCCTACTCAGATTCCTGTTAGCCACATTCACACTCATATCCAACGGTTCACAAAACTCCAAACCCATGGACTCTTCCAGTGGTAGGTTCAGATCGGGAATTCCAATTGGGCCCACATCGTTACTACTCGAGGATGCTACTCCCGACGACGCCGTTGCGACTCCGCACGCCGACTGATTCAAGATCAACGGTGGATGATGCGCCACACCGGAGAACTGCGGTTGCTTGTGTTCTACAACACCTTGCATTGGGCCATGACTTAGCTGTAAAAAAAAAATAGCAATTCAATAATCAATAAATCAATAAATCTAAATAAAGAAGTGGACCCACCATCAGAAAAACAAAAGATAAAGCAACATAAATATAACTAGAACGAGAAATACCCAACAAAAAGGAAAAAAAAAAAAAAGAGATAAACCCAAAAAGAAAAGAAAAGAAAATTGGCATACTAGTAGGAGTAGTAGCAGTAGCGGCAGTAATAATACCTCTTGTTTTCTTGCTTTCAACTTCAAATTGTAGTCTTTCAACTTGTCAAAGTAACACTGGACGTTCTTAATCTCCTGCAAGGAATTTTTCACAGATCAACGACGGTTAAGCAAGATTTCTTCTTTCCTTTTCAAAATTTCACTCTTCTATTTAAGACGGTCCAAATCCAAACACCGGAAACTCGGGAAACAACCCGTGTTACCGGGTTACTCGCTAAACCCCATCTCTTACAATCGATTAAATTCAAACAGAGGAAGAAAGAGAGAGAAGTTACCCCGGAGAGTAAATCGTTGTCTTTGCTCAAATCCTGTATAATCTTCACACAGTGTTCTCTCTTCTGCGAGTTTTCAAGTAAACCCACAAATTACGAGGACGAAAGAAGAGACGCAGAAGAAAAAACTTAGATTTGAAAGATTAAAGATAAAAGATAAAAGATAAAAGGAAAAGGAAAATACCCTTTTGAGAGAAACGTTTCGTCTGAAGAGAGAGGTTGGGTTTTCATCGGATTCACTGGGAGAGAAGGAGAGAGGGGTTGCGGGGCTCGAAGCTTCCTCTGCTTTCGGATTAGCACTAATCACAGATCTCTTTTTCTTCCGACCCCACGACTGTGGAAGGATTCCGCGGACGCACCCGAATTCCAATATAAAACTTCGGAGCTTCACGAGGATTTCCGCTACTTCGTTCTCCCTCGTACTGTACGATGAGACACTGGACCCAGTCCTCTGTTTCATCCTCGTAATCTTTCTCCACTGGTTCTACTAATCTCCGTTTGGCGTTCCTCTAAATTTGAATTCCCATTGCAGAGAACAAAGAGGATGAGCGAAACAGATAGAGTAAGAAGGATGAAGAAGAGATAGGAGAGAGAGAGAGAGAGAGAGAGTTTGTGTTTTTGTGTTGGTAGGAAGAAAGAGGCTCCTTCTGCGTCTGCTTAATAAAAAGAGAATTTGGAAATCCACAGCACGCGCTGAAGGTTGACACGTGTCGTGTGTGGAAGAATTGAGGTGACTAGGGTTTATGGTTGCTTTGAGTGATTTTTTGGTCGCGCTCTTTTTTGCAATCCGATAGGATTCATTGGTCGTGCCATTCATTCAACCAAACCAGAGACTTATCACTTTTTCTTATGCAGATCTTTACCACACTATTCATATTATTTCTTTTAATACTTTTTTTTTTACCAGATTTTATGTATGTTTAAATATTCTTTTAAAAATATTTGATATTGTTTCAAGTAAGCAGCTTATAAGTTATTAGAGTGTATTTCAAAGAAAGCAAGTGGCCTGTTAAATACAATAATTAGTTGTTTTTGTTAATTTACGTGTTATTTTTTAAATAGATAAAAAAAAATAACAATGAAATATCCAAATATTAAAAAGTAAAAGATTACTGCTAAAATATAAATTTCTGTCGAATCTCCTTATAATATTTAGAACATTTTTTATTGAATGTTTTAAATAGGTGTAGAAAATAAAATCTTATGGGATACATACGATACTTTCTAAAATAGAGAATGATATTACTTTTTATCAATTAGATTCTTAATGTTATTTTTCATTCTCGTTGTTGGTCATGTAAAAGAAATAAAAACTCATTGGATTATAAGTTACAATGCATAATAGATTTTGACATTTATAATAATTATTTAAAAACTAATATCTAAAGAAATTTTAGTTTAATAATAAGGATTTAAATACACCTATGTTGACTAATAATACTATCATACGTGTCAATTTTGTTGGACATAATTAAAATGTATCTTAACTGCTATACCACTGTTTTATTTTTCCTTTTTTTAATTATTAAGTTACGTTAAACTTTTATAAATATTTATTTTTTATTCTTTTAAATGAGTCGGAGCTATCTTAAATCATCTTAGTTATGTAATCTGATTTAATAAAATACATTATCATATGAAAAAAACTGTTAGTTATCTTCAAATTATATTTCTGAAAATATATTTGGGAAATTTAAATATGAATTATTGGTGTACGTATATTATGCAAAACGACAAAGTATTCTTGTAATTTTATATGGTTTAATTTGATTCTATTGTTAATGTTTTAGTTTTTACTTGTTCGTACAACTTTTACCCTCTTTTATTATGGTATTTGTATATAGGAATTTATAATATTTTCAAACATTTAAATTCATTATACACAAAATTTATATATTTCCATAAATATACTACATTTAAAATAAAAGAAATTACTGCCAAAATATCTCAAAATATAAATACATGACAATTTTTCAACAGATTCGGTGATAGTATTATTCCTCGAACATAATAACAGTTTAAAAATATAATAGTGCAATGTATTGAACAAGTAACATAATAAGATATAAACTAATTCAAAATCATAAATGTATAATAATCTATAATACATGGATAATACAGGAACATGATACATGTATCGAATATGACACTTATCTTATATGTTTATTTTAAAAATAACAATATACGACATGTGATATATGTATATTGAAAAATATACAAAAATTCTTAAAATCATGATAAATATATTATTGTTATTTTTGTGAATCCAAACTAAAATTATATATACTAAGCACTATTAAAATAAGGGTTAAATATGTTTTTGGTCCTTTAATTTTTAATGAATTTTGGAATTAATATAATTCAAAATTTTGGACCAATTTAATCATTCATTTATCAAAATACGTGAATTTAGTCATTTTAATCAAATTTTGTTAAGTTTAATTCATATATTCTAAAATTCTTATATTTAATAAGAAAAGTAAACTAATATTTATAACAATTAGAAATATTCTATTTAACAATTCAATATAAGTATTATATTCAATTTATAATTAAATTTAAAAAATAATTAATAAAAATGTCAATTTTAAAAAGTATTAGTATAATTTTTATAAAAGGTATTAAATTTAAGATAAATTTTAAAGGAAAAAAATTTATTCATTTTAATAAAATTAGGACTAAATTGAACAAAAATAACGAATATAAAGACTAAATTGAACACAAAAAATAAAACAACTACAAACTAACACGTGACATTAACATGTGACACAATTATGACTTGTCACATGATCAATTTTTATAAAATTTAAAAAGTTAAAAAATTTTAAAAATTAAAAAAAAAAAGGAATTGACATGTGACATGTACAGTTTAAAAAACGTTAATTACTTAAACACTGTTAGTAAAAATAACTAAATTAACCAAAATTTAACAAAAATGAAAACCTAAATGAACACAAAAAAAAAAGACCAAATTAAATAAAAACAATAAAAATAAAAACAAAATATATATTTAAACCTATAAAGTATTAGCGTTACTTATCATGCCACGGGACTTGACATGTGAAAAAGAAAAATTACAAATTGATGCAGAACAATACTAATAACAAAATTTGTAAGATACTAATGAAACTAACTTAATTAAGTCAACTTTTTTTAAAATTATAAATCAATTAAAACAAAAATTTAGATAGCATAAATCAAAATTGAGACCAAATAAATAATTAAATAATTTGTTTAAGTTTAACACTTTTGTCCACGGCATAGATAAGAATTTAACTACATGTCTAATCAATAAAAAAAATGTTTTACAATTCAGATTAAATCCACTTTTTGTCCTTTCAATCATGAAATGTACTTTAATTACTCGTAAACATGTATATAAAATGTATGATGACAAATCCACTATCTATTATGTCATAAGAAAAAAAAAACACTAGTTGAAAATGGAAACGATTTGGCTAGGTAAAGTTTAAAAAACAATGCCAAATCGATGATCAATAACTTATGTATGGCTTGCAGTAGCTACCTCAACAAAATTAAATTTGCAAATGTAACTTACAAGATTCTGATTCCTGCAACCTTCCCCATCCTTATACTCCTTATAATAAGCTCTCATCTCCGATAAAATCCCACAATCCTTAAACTCAATCTCCTTGCACAAGAGTCTATTTCTCTCTAAGATGCATGCCCTCTGAGAACAAAAAAATCATGAATATCTAAAAGTTACACATCAAAAAGAAATCATCAATCCTCGATTCCTCTGCTGATGAAACCGCATGCGTGCAAGTGAATGATAAAGGAAAAACAGGAAAGAGATACAAAAATAAAAAAGCAAAAACAATTAGAAGTGAAGGAATAGTTTTCCACCAGCTATTCACCATAGTTTTGCATAAGAACAATCCTTTTCTCTTAATTTACCCCCTCATCTTTCTCTTCCTCATCCTATCCAAATCCACAAAGAAAAAGTAATACATCAGACAAGACATACACGTGTCAGAGTGAAAGTTCAGATGTGAGTATTGAAGCATACTGTGGTTAACATTTCAAAAGTTAAATAACATCATATCAAAATAAAAATGTTGTTACGGATGGGCATAATTAAGCCATTTTTCTCCTCTTTGCTGCGGCTATAATAACTTCATCATCAGAATCAGTGACATCGTCATCTTCTGAGCTGAGAGCCTTAGACTTCCTCTTGTTAGACTGCTTCGCCGTGGGGTTCGTAGTGCTCTTTTTAAGAGAAGACAAAGGGGAAGTTGGGTTTTTCTTCTTAACAGTCACAGACTTGGTGCTACTCTTGGTGCTACTCTTCGCAGCCGATACCACCTTAACTGGAGAAGACAGCTTCTGCGGGAATTTCTTTTGTTTCTTCTCGAATACTTTTTTTGCAATTTCCTTAGGAAGCAACCCCGATTCCATCAGCCTGAAATTATGCGCAGTCATGGTCATGATAAATAAACAGTCTATATTCTTCATTAACTATGGAATGCATGCTTTATTGCTTGAAAGATAAACCGCAGATATAGATTTTTCTTATTTAAACAATGATTGCATTTTGAAACATGCTTAATGTAAAGTTTCAATAGTATGTGTCGCTTGTTGCTTAAGGTTTGTCACAACATGTTGAGGAGTGATTTAATGAGTGATCATAAACATGGGAAGTGGGGAAATACACATCTATTGTCAAAACTATTAACTATAAATAAAAAACTGATGTCACATCTACCACTTTAATCACTCTGATCTGATATAAAATGTATGAGTGTTGGCAACTGCTAGGTGCTACATACCCTTGGGATATAGGAGGGGACTCAGTTGAGCCAACATATCCTCCTTTTTTTCCCCTTCACTCTTATTTCTGTTTTCAAGTTGAGAATCAGAATTTGTCCATCTCCCTCAACATTTGAGAGGGATGAAAAATGGGTCAATCTCCACATAGGGGAGGAAAAACAGGGGGGCCTCCAGATCTGCCTTGAAAATGGTTTCTCGTTTGCCCAAACAATTTAATATGTTACCAAGACTCACTTGAGGTGTTATGAAAGCTGTGAAATTACTATTGAGCCAAATGCCCACCTCTTAACAGAATTGGTTTCATTCAACTGCGTTCAAGGTTACACATGAAACAGCATTCTACCACCCGTACAAAGTCCACTTCATTGGCAAAGATCTTTAGCCTGATATTATATCCCTAACAAATGAAAACTATCCACAGGGCATTTAGCCAACTGAGACCCTAAAATATTCATTAGTTTAAGCGTTTGAAAAGTTGCTCTTTATTCCAGTTACATGTGTCAAGATTTTTTAGCTAAAAGCATGCTAACTGTTCTTTCATCGCTGCATTCATTATTAACTCAAAAAACAAGCATAATTAGTTTATTCACAGTGAGAGCTTCACGGGCTCTTTCGGTGTTTTTGCTGGAGCCAAATGAGTATTTCAGCTAAATTATTAAATTCTACAAATATTGTTATAAGGGTTAAATTTTTTTTTGTAAGAGCTAACAAAGTCCTAATGGGGCAGAAAACAATAACAAAGCAATTCTACCTCCCTTGATAAATCACAACCTAGTTCCTTCCCTTCTTCATTCTCCAAAGTAAAGTTCCAGATGAAAAGAAGAAAAAAAAAAAAAACTCACCAGATTTGTGACATTTCGCTCTGGGGAATTTGCTCGTATAAACTCTCGTAGAAAATTCGAAGAGGATCTTTCTGAAACATAGGAAGAATTACAACCCTGTTACTCAATTCAAAACTTTACATGACCCTAAACAAAAACGAGGGCAAAGAGAAGCATTCGGATACCTCCTCGGGTGGATCACGTTTCTGGCCAGGTAAATCATAAACCTTTTTCGCTCTCTTCTTCTCCTGCTCCTTTTCTTTCTCCTTTGTCTTCTTCTTTTTATTCACTTCCTACAATTTTAAACCCAAACAAATGAAGTAAAAACACAGTCAACTCCATATCATACCATAAACCTTTGAAAACAAATAAAATAATAAAAATGAAAAAGCAGAACTCAAAAACAAAAATGTAAGAGAAACCTTGGAGTTGGAGGTCCTTCTGGCGAGGGGAAGGTCGTCGTCGTCGTCGATTTCCTTCTTCACTTTAAGTTCCTTCTTTATGGGCACAGCTTTAGGTTTCTTCTTCATGGATTCGGGCTCTTCTTTCTTAACTTTTGCGACCATTTTGGAAACGGAACTCTTGTTGTTGGACTCCTCCTCTTTCTTCACCGGCTTAGAGTCATCCGAAGTCATTTCTCTGGAAAATCAACTTCAATCTGCAGTAACGGGAAAATTCACATCGGGGTTATGAATACCAAAACTTTGTGTTTTGGACAGGCAAGATAGGCCTGGGCCCAAACAAGGTCCATATTACGTTTTTGTTCAACCCAACTTTCAAACATGGAGAATATTAGAAATATGATTACTTGGTTCCTTTTGTATTTACTAACAAAAACACAGTCTCAATATACTTTCGCATATTTTAAATTTCATATAAATTTAAGTTAAGATTATTAAAAATATATAATTAATTTTTAAATAGTTGTTAAATATAAATTTAAACAAATAACATATGTACAGAAAATAAATTTTCAAAGTATTATAATGTTTTTTAGAATTTAAAGATAAAATATTTATAAAATAATTTATTTTTAAAATGATTATTAAAAATAAAAATGAGATAACAAGATATGAATATAAAAGAGAATATTTTTTTTTTATATATTACTATAGATTAAATAAATATTTTTAGGAAATATTGATGGACAACATATATGTATATTAGTTCTGATATTTATAAAATAGACAACGATATTATAATGAGTGGATACTTGTTACTTGTTAATATATTCATCACTAAATTTTATTTAAATATTTTAAAAATAAGTAATTAAAATGAAATTATTAATTGAAAAATATTAATTATTAAAAAATTCTTTAAAATCGATTTTATAAAGTTGAAATTATTTTATCTTATGTATAAGTTTTTTATTCATTATATTTTTTTAAATAATTGATTATCTAATTTTTAAAGAAAAAATCACGAGTGTCCTATATTTTGATAAATATCACATCCAAATTTTAATGGAAAGTACACATTAAGTCCTTATTAAAAAAAAGATTTTCAATTAATTTTATTTTTAACTAGGAACTTAATTAAATAAAAAGATATAGAGACTAAAAATACATAAATATAGAAACTAAATTATTAAACAAGCCACCTTTTTATTATAAAAGAAAATTAATATAATTTGTTTCTATTTTGAAGTTTAATGAGTTACCATTTTTATATATCATTACTGTATTAAAGGTATTATCATTTTTGAAATTCTGAGAGTCCACTAAATTTTTGTTCTTGTAAGACATTTAAAAGAATTTTTGTTCTTTAAGACATTTAAGAGGTTAAGATAAAAAAATATATTTGTATTACTATTGGTCTTAACTCTTATTGAAGAAAAAGTTCAGATTGAAATGTTTAGTGATACTCTAAATTTGTGATTTTTTTTTGCGTGAAATCTTACAAAAGAAATTCACAAAAAAAAAAAGTTTGCATGTAATTATTATATGTTGGACTATAATATTTGACAAACCTTTTATTTATAAAATTTTATTTTCAAAATATATATATATATATATATATATATATATATATTAAATGACAAACAATTTGGTGACAAAGTTAATAAAATTTCTAAATAAAGTAACTTTTTATTTTTTAATAAAAATTACAAAAATAAAATAATAAAATTTTAGAATTTTTTTTTATAAAAATGGTTATTTATGAAATAAATAAAAGTTTGTCAAATATCATTTTCCATATAAAACATTTTTCTTCTCTTTGTAAATCATATTAAACTTTTTTTTTCATCAATTGAAATCCCGCCGCCGCCGCATATACATTGTGAACAATTTAAAGTTTAGTTGTTAAAAAATAATTTTCAATTATATGTTATATTTTGATGAGACGATGAAGCATCGGTAGCCCAAACGTGAGAATTTGTCCCTCCATTCCATATAAAAAGCTTTGGGTGGAAAAGCAACAAAGAATATATTCATGCAGTTCACCGCCCTCCAGTGGCTTTTCCTTTGGTATCAATCCCAAAGAGAAGACCTTAGAATTTATGCTAAAGCCAACACACAAATAATACACCAAATTCTGTGCTCTTCTGCACTATAAATAGTAGCCACCACACACTGCAGAAGTGAGAGAAACTAAAATGGTGTGGCCGTTGAAGGAGAGAAGGGGTCCAGCATGGAAGCAGGGGTGGACAACAAACACTTTGTGCTCTTTATCTGCGCCACCTCTGCAACTCCTCGCCATAGTTGCCATAGTCATGTTTTTGTTATTTGTTCCGTCTTACGTTAACTTCAAGTCCACCGTGCACACCGCCACTGTCGGTTTCCACCTCTTCCTCTTGCTGTTGCCCCTTTTCTTGATTGTCGTTGCCTACGCCATCTCTAAACATGGATCGCGCCTTGTGCTTCCGGCGCCGCCACCATTCTTGGGTGGCATACGACTGAGAACAGACGGCGGGGGGTTTCCCTGGGGCGTGGCGGCGTTGGTGGTGTTGCTTTTGGTTTTGGCCTCTTACCTCTCCAATTTCAGGTCCATGTGGTCACCTCTCATTTGGACACCCTACTAGATGCTGCAACTATCGTATCGTGTGTAATGTAAGTCATCGCCAATTTTGTGTACCAGTTCAAAATATATATTTTACTTTTGTTTTTGAGTTAGATAACTTTGTATCTTAAATTTTTCAAGAAAATTATGAAATTAAAAGGAGAGGGTTTCTGTTTCTACTTATTATTTTTTTTAATAAATAAATAATTCTCCATCAGGTTACACAGGATGTAATAGCCAGATCCTTTACATGCAATAGTGTCTGAGGTTTTCAGATTCCAAACACGTCATTAATTCCGAAAGTAGAAGAAACACTGTTACTGAAATGAAGTATGCGAGAAAAATATTATATACAATCATTCCTACCATCACAATCTCTTAGCAAATCAAATAAATGATATCATACTCTTCTGTCTCTCTCCCTCTCTCACACACACATATGTATATGTTTTCTTTTTCTAAATATATCAATACTTCTAATTATTTTTTTTGGGGGGTTTTTTCATTAAATAAGACCACTTTGATATGAATATGAGCAAGATTTACGAGTTGTTACATTTTGTATTAAAAATATGCCCCTTTTAACTAAATTAATGTTCTTAGGAATTTCTTTTATTTCAATTGCATTTTTTCAGGAAGCGTGTCCAAAAGAAAACTGAGTTTTCAATATTTAATTTATCTTTTAAAAAAAAAATACATGAAACAATATATTTTTTTCCAACTTTTCTGAAAAGACATGGTCACGAGAGATGAGGATAGATCGATTGAAATAAAAATTATGTTATTCCTATTAAATCATTTAATAGGATAAAAAAGGAATATTTTAATAAAAAGAAACATTAGTATTTACTTTTTTAAAATTTATACAATTATTCTCAATGATATTTAAATAATCAAAGTTTAATTACTTATAAGAATAAAATAAAAATTATAATTTTCAGAGTTGATTTTTTTTGATATGGAAACATTTGTCTAGCACAAAAGGAAATATCTTTCAAATCATACTAAAACAAAACATAGTTAAAAGGTAATATAGTGAATAAAGTTTTTCTTAACATTAATTTTATTAGGTTAAGTTTCTTTCTTTATCCTAATTCTTTCGTTATTTATACCACTGATTATTTAAGAAAAAAATTTCTTTCTGTCCATATTAAACCAGCATTTATTCTCTTGATAATGATCGGTTATTCAAGTATTTGTTGCGTAATGAACGGAAGTTGACTTTAATTTTAGTTTTTGTCTGTCTTTAAATATTATTTGTAAAAAAGTCCCCAGAAAATTGGTAAAATAATTTTACCCTCTCCTTTAGCATTTGCATTAATGGGCCATTACCAAATTCGTGAGTGGGCCGTGTCGTGTACGCACCCACCCACCTTCATAAACGAAAGATGCAGGGACGAGATGAAGTGGGAAGAAGAGTGGTTGAGCAACCCACCCGTCGCATATAAAACTAGTAAACAAAAACATCCAAACTAATGTCACACGTGTCGTTCTAAATCATCGTCAACTGAGAACACAGATTACATTAGATTGGATTGTATTTTTAGCTTCTTTCGGAACAAGTTAGAAAACACAAGACCAGACAAAGTGACAAACAAATAATCTGTTGGGAAAAGAAAAAAAGAAGAAGAATGAAGGGAAGCAAGAGGCCGATCCACACCGTCACGACATGGTTTCGGCGGCAACCGCCCAAGATGAAGGTCTTTCTTGCGGTGCTAATCGGCCTGGCCGCCTTGCTCTTCCTCAGAATCGTTGTTCATGACCACGATAGCCTTTTCGTTGCCGCGGAGTTTGTCCATGCATTAGGAATCTCCGTCCTCATTTACAAACTCACCAAGGAAAAAACCTGTGCCGGTACAAATCCCTTCATTTTCATTGCAATTTTACCTTCAACGCCTTTTTCCCCCCAAAAAAGATAAAAATTACCGTTGACATTTCAGGGTAGGGTTGTGTTAAATTGGACCTTTGGGTTGATGTGGTTTTCGCAGTGTTTTTCTATCCTGTTACGGTATTAGCAGAAATTAATGTTGCATGTTTTTTGTTTGAATGTAACGGGCGATTTAAATATTCGCAGGGCTTTCGCTGAAATCGCAGGAGCTGACGGCAATATTCCTAGGCGTAAGACTTTACTGCAGTTTTGTGATGGAATATGATATACACACCCTACTCGATATGGCAACATTGGGAACGACCATCTGGGTTATCTATATGATACGCTTCAAACTCAAATCTAGTTATATGGATGATAAGGATAACCTTGCAATATACTATGTGGTAAGTCATCTATTTTTTTATGTATAGACTATAGAGTATGTTTCCTTTTGTAAGTGAACAATATACCGTGCACTTCTTTTCTTTTCAGTTTGCAATGTTGCTTTCGTTCTGCCTTGCTCTTAAGCATCTCACAATTTCGTATGTAATTTTTATCTACGGACTAATGCCTGAGGAACTCTTGCATAAGAAACTTTTTTTTGTCCGGTTAGGCGTTAAATACAAAAAACTGCAGTTGGTCAAATTTGAGGTTTCTAATTGGATTAGGGTTGTGTTGAAAACAGTTTAGGAGCTTCTCAAATTTGTAAAATTATTATGTTATGTTATCTTTATGTTTATTGTTAGATGGATTTCCTTTTTTTCCTGCCTGTGTACTACAATTCTACTTGAAGTTTAGTTTCCAATAGATATTGTTGATTCCTTGTGTACTTTCTCCTCCTTAAGAGGAGTATGGATTTCAAGAAAAAGGAGAAGGGAAGGAGATCGTTTCAATGTGTTCTGTTATTCCTGCTAGTTTATTTGGCTGGATTACCTGTTCAGAAACAGAGTTATTAATGTCTGACTTTGAGGAAGTTGATATATGACATGTGCTTAATTCAATTTTTTGTTTTAAAAATCTTCATTGATGACTGAATGAATGGATGATTCAGTTCCTCTTCCTTTGAGTATGTGGTGTTCTGATTTTCTTTTACCAAAATGTAGGTGATACCTTGTGCTGTGCTGTCCTTGTTTATTCATCCAACAACCCGGCATCATACAGTTAATAGGATTCTCTGGGCATTTTGTGTTTATCTTGAAGCTGTCTCTGTTCTCCCTCAACTGCGGGTTATGCAGAACACTAAGGTCTCAGAGATATACTTTTCTGCCTATACCTTTTCCTTATTATCTATTATTTGTTTGAAATGCTGCTGCTGCTACTGATGTAATTATTTCCTTTGCCCCTTAGTCATCCTAAATACAGTGATCTGATCACCCAATTTTGCCTCTTAGTCTTTCTAAATAACGTTGGATTTAATTCTTAAATTCATGTTTCAGATCGTTGAACCATTCACAGCACACTATGTTTTTGCCCTGGGAGTTGCAAGGTTCTTGAGTTGTGCACATTGGGTTCTCCAGGTTTGTCAGATTTTGAACTTCTCCAAGTTTTTTTATCAACTAATTCTTTGAAATACATATAATAATAACATGTAGATTTGTGGTTGGAGAAATTTCATATTTAGAACCTTGAATTATGCATACTTTATTAGAAGCATTTGCTTGAATGTTTCTAAGAGAGTTGTTGCGTAAGAGTTTTGGCATCGAGACCTTTTGTTTGACAGTTATATCTTTTGATCTTCTCAACCATGTAGTTAACCTCTATCATGTTGATAATAGGTGACTATAAACAAGTTAGATGAATGAGCTTTTGATAAAGTTGAAGTGAATAAATGAACGTTAACTCATGCAAGAAATTGAAATCATTTACCTCCTTGAATCAATTTTTTCTTCTTTTCCTGTGAGTACTAGTTTAGTTCATTTTAACTGATTGTGTGATGAAGAAAATGACTGCTTTGTCTCCCTCAGGTAATAGATACTCATGGACGTCTACTAACTGCATTGGGTTACGGATTGTGGCCTTCATTTGTTCTTCTATCAGAAATTGTTCAAACTTTCATCCTGGCAGATTTTTGCTATTACTACGTCAAAAGGTGGATAGTAAAATTCAAAGAATATGCAATATCTTAATATGCTCTTTTGTCAACTTTCTAACGCTTTTCATTCTTCCTTGACTGCAGTCTTGTCGGAGGACAACTTGTTGTTCGGCTTCCTGCAGGAGTGGTGTAATTTTCACATTCCTTCTCAGATTCCTCAAGTTGAGAAATCCTTTGGCTTGTGGCACTTAGAAAGTCAGAATAGATATAGCAGCTAGAGGAGTTTGATAGGTTATGTATACGCGTCACCGAGTGAATTTGAGTTGAGAATGTACTACACATGTAACTTTCTGAAATTTTAGTTTATCTTTTGTTTTCATCACAGTTCTTCAACTTAGTATTAAGAAAAAGAGGAGTTTGACACTCATCCACTAAAATTACACTCACCTTGCAACTGTTTTAATAACATAATAATATATATTAGCATTTTAAATTAAAAACAAAAAGGATTCAATTAAAATATTAGTCAATCATTATTGTACATTTTTTTTATAAGAATTTGTTTTCATATATTTTAATATTTCATTGCTTTTTAATACACATATTTCAGTTCTTAGCACCGTCATTACTATAATCTCTTACACGACGGTAATGATATGGTGCATAAACTTGCGATAAGTAGAATGTTTTTTCCCAACACTGTAAACTACCTCTTTCACTACACATGCAAAAATCTTTATGTACTCGGTTATATTTATTTTTCATCTATGATTCGAAGAAAATAGAGAAAAAGATAATCTGATATATGATCAAGTAACAGCTGTGGTGGCAAAGCATATACAGCTGTAAGGATTGCGTTGTGTTCTGTAATAACCCTTTTCCTATATTTCAGCTTACTTTATTTATTTCCTACTTTCTCTTCCCATCTCACACTCCCAGATTCACACATCACAATCTCCCAAAGCCATAGTTGGCGGCGAGCCACTTAACAAATTTCTTGGCTGTTATAATAATAATCCAGCACCTGTACTTTTCCTTCATAACATTCAATTCCGTATCATATAATATATCTCCCACCCAATAATGCACTCTATAGTGCGTAATCAAATTGCATTTCCCACTCTTCTCTCATACCGTTTGCGTTAGCTTTGTTGCATTGCGTTATCCTTCCGAAAGCTTCCCATGTTAATAGTATGTTTAACAAGTCTATGAGAGTCATCATGTAGAACAAGTATTCAGACAAAAATCACGTTTTTGGCTTAATGAAGGAGCCACGTGAACAGTTAGTGACGAAGCAAAAGCACTTTGTCGCCTGTTTTTTTATGCTTCCGAAAGCTCTTTTCTTTCACCACCAAATGTCCTCATCACTCACTTATAAACACTTTCAATTTCATGTCTCTTCCGCGTCGCATCACAACAAAGAGTATCCCACTCCCATTTTTGTAGATATATATGGAATACTGTTCTCAATCCATGTTATTGCTATGCCAATACATGAATTGATTTACGTTTTTATACTTATAATTGTTAGAGTGGAGTGTCGTAAACTGTTTATGTTTCAACTATAAATAAAGGGTCCAACTTCACATGCCATGCACTTTTCATTTTCAAGTAAAACACCTCTTCAAATCTAACCATGCCTCTCTCTAAGCTTCTTATCGCATCCCTTCTGCTATCCTTTCTCCTCTTCCATCTACTCCAAGCTGATCAAACGGTGATTAAAATTATAAAGATGTCGCTTCTTCGTTTATTTGTTTACTCAAATACTCCTTCTGCACTGTTTTCATAGCTAACTGATTTATCGTGTTCTTGGGAAACCGCAGGTGCAGGCACAGACCCAGGGTTCTCTTGTTCAGCAGATAGGTATTGTAATGAAATTCAGGAAGATCTAGTATACGTAATTTGATGTAGCTATTTTTGATTTGATTTGATTGAACAGGATTTAGAATTTTCGTTGATTTTGCAGATTGTAACGCTGCATGTGGTGCGAGGTGCCGTTTAGCATCTCGTCAGCGCATGTGTCACAGAGCGTGTGGAACCTGCTGCAGACGCTGCAACTGCGTACCACCGGGAACTGCCGGTAACCAAGAAGTGTGTCCCTGCTATGCCAGTCTCACCACCCACGGTGGCAGACGCAAGTGCCCCTAAGCGTGATGAAGCCATGCAATGCACGTTTCTATTTATATATAAGACATACACGATATATATGTCCTTGCTTTGGTGTGTTGTGTGTTGTGTGTTGCGTGCACAAATAAAGCGTGCTTATTCAACGCGTGTTCAATCCTTGCGTTGCCACAGTTTGTGAGTGTTGTGCCTTTTCTGTCTCTGCTGTTGTATTGTATCCTCAAACTTATATAAAGAAGAGCGCTTTCTGTTATTGCTATTTTGGGTGAGCCTTCCTTCTACACTGTTCAATATCAATTCTTAAACAGAAACATCTGTTAATCAAATTTAATAATACAAATCAAAACTTAAGTTAAAAACTCAATATGTTTTAATTTTTCGTAATCATTATTTTTATCACTGACTGTTTTTAGCAAATGTAGATGAAAAGTTTACTAAGAGAACTAAAAGCTAGTTAACTAGCTAAAGGCTTAAAAGCTTAAAGCTATTCACTTAACATATTGGGTTAGACTTTATGGATAAATTTTTAATTTTAAATCATTGATACAAATCTATTTTGGAACATTTACTGTTTAATTTGTTAATTAATTTTCAACTATTTAAAAATTAATTTGTAGAAAATTATTTGAATTATTTCCATTGTCATCCAGTATATACACTTTTTTTCATTTTGTACATCTACAATTCATCTTATTTCATATTTTAAATATTCTCAATCAAGTTCAAAATAAAATAAAAATAGCATACCTTATTGTCATCATATTTGTATTAAGTAATATAAGAAGTACTTGATAAAAAATAACATAAAATAAACCTATCATATAGTATTATTCATTTCTTGAAGAATGGTGTTAAAATCATAACTGAGTATAGCAATATGTTTTTTCTCAAAATAATTAGACTAAAAAATTTAGAAGGTTTTTGAGCATATACTGTAAACAATCAATATTTAAATGAACAGTGTAACATAAAGTGTAAAAAAATGAATCTTCATATTTTAAAAACAAATAGAACAAGAAACCTATTCCTCTCATGAAAATGAGCAAAAAGAATTATAAATGTTTAAAAATAAATAAATAATAAGAATCTTAAAAACTATAAAAGAAGTACCGCAATCTACTAAAATCAACTTGTTTAATAAAGAACACATTACTATCGGCATATAAGCTTTCAAATATCAGAAAAAATAATTTAAAATGTTTTGTCAAACAATTTCCTAATAACTAAAACTAACAGTAATTATCGAACAAAATATTAACCTTTTTACTTGCCAGGGAGGATGTTTCGTCAGTCCATTCTAGTAGTGAATTTGAGCCTACTCCTAATGATTCTTGAGTGGGCTGAATAATACGAAGCCCAATAGTGGACAATATCTTCTGCACCCCTATAAAAAGATGATAACCCAAATTTGTTCCTCATTAAAAGTGATATATATCTTTTAATTGTCCAATCCAAAATGTATTTTAAGATCTGAAAATACATTCTGAATCTGAATTGTACAATTTTAAATTTACTTAAATGAAATTTATGTTTAAAGAAAAAGAGAGAAATAACTTTTAGAAATACATTTTGGGATGTGTAATCCATCTAGAAATATTTTCAGAACTACGTAACTTGAAATGTATTTTTCTTAATGCTTTGGTGTTGTTTGTATTCTTTAAAATTCTCTTACCAATAATTACGAAAAAAACATTACTTAATAATTTATTCTCCGGTATTGTTAAGATTAGTTTGTCGAAAGATGATTTGGGTTAGTTTTACTATCTGCTCACAATTAGGGATGACAAAAATATTCGCGTCTGCAGATATCCACGGATAAAATTTGCGGCGGATAGTTACTATCCACGGGTATTTATTACCCGCAGGTAGCGGGTAACAGGTATTTTAATACCCGCCTATAAACGGGTCGGGTACGAGTATCATACTATCCGTACCCACGGATAGCCGTTACCCGCAAAAAATTAAAATTAAAATTTAATTTATATTTTGTTAAGTTAAATTTAACTAAAATTAAAATTAACAGTATATTTTATTATGTCAAATTTAATTATAATTATAATTTATTTTAATTTTAATTTTATAATTTTATATTAAAAAATTTATAAAATATATAATTTTTAAAATATTTGCGAGTATCGGGTATCCACGGGTACCCGCGAATTTTAAAAATATCCACAGGTATTTTTTAAGCGGATACCCAACAAATAAACGGACAGATAACAGGTGCATTTTTTTTGGCGGGTCGGGTTGCGGGTAAGCACTATCCGTGCCTAACTCGACAATACTGAAGTTGTACTAAAAAAGTAATAGCATTAACGCAACGTTATCATGTTTTGTTTATTAAATTGAGTTTTTTTAAAGGCAATTTAAACTTTGAGTATTAATTAAATATAATAAAATATGTATGCATAGTCAATTATCTTGTATATTATACTCTGTTATGCTTTTTTACCTCTTCAGATGATAAATTTTAAAAAATAAAAATTAAGATTATCTAGATTGTTTTTTCATGTATGTTTCGTACTTTCTTTACAAATCACTATTATTTGTGTTTCCGTCATCGGAAACAAATAGGTTATGAGGTTGTTTACTTATTAAAATGTAATGAATAAATATGTTGATCTATAAACTCTACTATAATCTATATATCTTCGTAGTATATGAGAAATTTTGAAATATCATAGGATTTAAATATATTATTAGATTGAGTTAAAGAGAAAATTGAGTGTATTGATTTGTGAAGATTATATATATTTGAATTGATATTCGCGTTACATTATTAGAATTGAATTGAATGACATTATGTTTGAGAAGTGTTTGGTTGTATTTAAGTTTGAACGTTTTTTCTCTCTCTGTATTACATTACATGTGTGTACTTGTTTTTGTTTTTTAAATGGTTTGGGCGTTGAAGAAAATAATTGAAGTGAAAACTTTTATTTGGATTATAAATAGGAATTTGAAAGTTAGACATTGTAACTTTAGTTGAATGATATTTTATGTTTTCTCGTGTCGAAACAATATCTTTTATATAAAAATTCACATTTGGGTTTGTAATTTTAATTCAATGTAAAAAAAATTATATTTTAGAAGGGATTTAATTAAATAAATAAAAATTAATTTTTATAGGAAATTAAATTAAAGAAATAATAGATACTATTTATATCATATGTATGTATCTTTGAAATATAAAAATAAAACATATGTATATGACAAGGAGGGACAAATTTTCTTAAAGATGTATCAACTTGTGAAGATTAATTTGGAAGAGGGGTAATGGATTAGAAGTTGAAATTTATATTGTTATTTTTAAAGGATTTAATAGGTGAAAGTAAGTAAAATTAGTGGTAAAATTTTAAATGTTTGTTAGTAAAAAGGATAACGGACATAAGTAAGATCTTTGAACAAAATAAAAAATCATAATAGAAATTCTGATTTCTCAAAATCCAAAATAAATACAACTTGACATACCTACATAATATCCATTTAATTCACCTCCAATAACATAAAGCTTCATAAAAGTTTATTAAATTCTTCTTAATTTCTCCACTAAAAACTTTATTAAATGCTCAATACTAAAGTTTTTATTTTCATTATAACCGACTTAAATAACTCGAAAATGACATTAAGATTTATTTGACTTAAATTTAAAATATACATTGTATAATTTATTTTAAACTAAAATATCATGGTATCGCAAGATTTAAAATAAAGGAGACAAAATTAATCTAATTTAACTTTTTAATACAGTATATTAATTTTGATATGATACAAACTTAACTTAATTCGTAAATACAAAACTTAAATATCTCATATTAAAGTATATTCTATTATTTATTTTAAAATTGAATAAATATGTCTTAAATATTAATATACCATTATATGCCTTATTATGTTTATAAAATAATAATAATAATAATAATAATAATAATAATAGTAATAATATGTAGTTATTTAAAAATTCCTTCTACATTCTATCACTCAAATTATATCATCAATCTTAGTTCAAACAATCTCATATTGATATCCCTTTCTTTTTATATTCATTCAAATTCACTTTCCAAAATTTTAAATCCAAAGATACCCTTAGTTAGGAATGACAATGTGTGTTTTGCCCAGCGGGTTGTTCCACCTAACGCAGTAACGACTGAGATATTAAACCTCCTGATTTGCAAAAGTCTGACTAGCATAATTCGTAATCTGCATAAAAAAAAACCTTTCACTTATATATATTTATCATTTTATTTCTAGATTTATGTATAAACGTTCCAAATTCTTATATAAATGAAAAATACAAATATTATATATTTTTGAATATAATAAAATTTGAAAAATATATCATATATTAAAGTATGAATATAGATACAAAGAAAATGTTGAATTATTAATTTATTATTCAACTCTACTATTGAAGTATTTACTTAAATTTTATGACCTTATTGAAAGTTTTATGATAAAAAGAAATGACAGTTATATATATTTATTTGCTGGTATGTTAGATGTTAATTATGGAATATGTCAGTTTTTTAAAGATATTAGGTTGAGGTGAACTAATGTGTGTACTTTTCTAAAAACACTAATTAAGAAAACTTTTCTAAAAACTACAATATCAAAGGAGTTTTGGTGCAACAAAAACAACCTCAACACTCAAACTTTCAAAATAAACCCTTCCTATGATGCAAGAATTCAGTAGGTGAAGGACACACAATGGATGCAGTAATTAGCGATAAATGAAGGAGGAGAACTTAGAAGAGAAAACAGATGTGGTTTTCACGTAGGAAGCATGATCCCTGCCGCGTAGAATCAAATAATCATAAATGGAGTTTCAACTTTGAATTTCATTTCAATCTCCAATTTCTCACACACTCCCTTCCTTCCGCACGTGTATCAAACTCGTGTCTTCTCATTACATCCACCTGACCCTTCTCAAACGCCACGTGCTTCTCACGGTACAGGACCTACATTGCATGAAATTAGTTAAATAATAATATTATAATGTTAATTAATTAAATAATAATAATATTATAATGTTAATTAATTAAAATAAAAACAAGAGTAGAGAAAAGAGTTAAATGCGAGGAAGAAACATAGAAACATGCAATGAGAGCAAGCTTCCCATGCCGCACTGCGCGGAGAGATGCCATCTGACATACATGCAAGCCTATCTCCTCTGCAACAATTCATTCTCTAACTAAATTCAACTTTTTTTTTTATTAATTTACAAAACCCAATAATTTTAATTTTAATTTGGTTAAGAGATGAAAATTTAATTTTGAGTGACAATAACTGTCTAACAAAATAGTAATTATTACCCTTCCAAATCCTTCCATAGAAAAACAATAATCACGGACATAACATTTGAGAGGCATCCTTTTTCTTTTTCTTTCCTTTGCCTTTCTTTTCTCGTGAGTACCACACTGCTATTTATTTACCCTTCGCTCACTCTCTCTCTATATATACTCTTTTCCTTCTTTGCCTCAACTTAATCTGTTACTTTATCTCACAAAGAACCTGATTCTCTGAACACGAGGCACGAATTACTTTTCTCCTTCTTCTTTATTTTGTTTTTGTAGAGATAGTTCAGAGGCACAGTCTCATTCTCATTGCTGTGTAGCTTTTTTCCGAATCTACTTTTACTGCCTCTGAACCTTAAACATTATTCATCAGTATTTGGTTGTGATTGTGATTATGATTTTGGTCCGCCCGGCAGTCAAAGGCGGTGATGAATCGACCAAGTCAGAGAAAGTGAAGTGAGAGGAGAAGATATGGACAAAGGTGGAGACGCAACGCCGCCGATGTCTGGATTTTCAAACGCCAAAGGACACATTAACAAACAACAATCTCAGTCTCAATCTGCTTCTTCTTGGAGACGCAACCTCACTCCTCTCAGTACTGGTAATTCTTTCACCACTCATTTTCCTTTTTATACTCGCTTTCCCATCTCCTATCCTTCTCATCATCACTCCAAATCAAACAAATCAATCACTCAACTCTATGTGTTCTAAATATAGGTTTCAATGGGAGTAGCGAGTATTCGGAGAAATCAAAGAAGGAGAAGGTGAGAAGCTTGAGTGCCGTTGCAAAAGCGTTATCAATGGGTTGCCGTGTCTCTCACTCTCCAAAACCAACCAAGAAATTTAAGTTTCCCAGAAAGGTACTGCTTCTAGTACCAGTACTGCTTCTGGTCATTGTGTGTGTGTGTGTGTTTTTTTTTCAATTCCTCTGTTGTTTTCAATATTTAATGATTTGGCAGTTTCCGAAGGTCGGCAATGGCGTCGATCATGCCTCTGTTCCGCGGAAGATACGTTCAGGTGGGCTATTTTTGGATTCCCGTTGAAAGATGTCGTGTTTATCTTCGAATAAATATTCATCTTCTTTCCACACTTCCCTTTCCGTCCAAATTCTGTTATTCAACTTTTTTATAAGGGTTGAACAACAACGAGGGGACTCACATTTCCCTCTATTCTGCTATAAATTAAAGGGCTACAGTGTAATGATTCAACCGTGTGTGGTACTTTCTGAATTCTGGAAGGAATAATGGTATTTTTTTAATAAACTATTATTGGGAAATGTTTCTACAGTAGAATTGATTGGTTGTTCTTTTTCCATTTTCCTATAATATCAAATATTCTTTATTATATACTTTTATTTAGGTGGGGATTTTGTCTCTGTTGAAATTGAAATTACAGCTGTGAAGAAACGGGGTCGCGAATCTATCTCTGGGGATTCAGAAAAGGTGAACCATAAGATGGATGGAATGGAATCTCCCCAAAAAGATGGCATAAAGAAATCCAAAGTGAGTGTTGCGGCACCTCTTTATGGTTCAAAACTTAACCTTTTGCTTCGTTTTCTAGCCATTTCAATTTCACCTTTACTCGAGCTTTTGCTTTTCGTAGAAACAAAGAAGCCCGTGCTGGTCCACGAGGCAAGTTTTGCCCGGGCCCATAACGAAAGATGAGGAAGAGGTCGCGGAGACTCTCTATGCCTTGGCTGGAATGCTACCTGATAATGACTCTAATACTAAGAGTGAACCGGACAGTGAATCTCTACCAGAAAACTCCAGGGTTTTCCAGGACCAAGAGGAGAGTCAGAGTGCCAATGTTACTGTTGAAGGTTTCTCTCTCCGTCACGGCACTTTTATAAGATATTTATATATTTTATTAATTTATTACAAGTTTTTAATTTTATCTTTTGCTTTTTGTGTGTCATGTGTTCTAGCCTCGGGAGCCACTACGGATGATGGAAAAAGATCACCCAAGGGCTGTAAAAAACTCGGTTCTTTGAGTGAAACCATTGGTCACGAACAGACTGATTTTACTGATTTTCCTGATAGTGCCAACTTCTTGGTGGCTGCTACTCAAAGCACTGTTCCAAAAGTAAATCTGCAGGCTGTGTCAATGGTTAAGAGTGAAAATGGCGGCAGAGTTGCATTGCATGACTCTGAACTGTCTCTGGACATGGGGTGGGTAGTTTTTCAGTTGCATTCTGAAATCCCTCTGGTCTATCCTTTCCTTTTCAAATTTGTAATATTTAAACTACATTTTTTTCTCATCTTATTACAGATTAAACGTACCCATTCAACCACAGATTTCACATATTGGGAGGAAATCAAACGTGGAATATCAGACGGTAGTAATTTCAACTTTTACAATTTGTGCCTAAATTCTACTATAAGCTAGTGCCAGTACTATTGGTGTTGTTGGCTTACATTTCAGGTTGGAAGCATTGATCGCAAGCAGGAACAACATATGGTCAAGTACCAAAAAGAAACTGGTATGCTCGTGGACTAAATGTGCTTGTTACAAGCAATGATATTTGCCCCCCCTGTGATTATAAGTATAGGCTAAAAATTTCATCAGTTGGCTGACAATTTTTTATTGTCTTACCAGAAAGTCCAACATGGTGGCCAAGTCTGTCTCCCACTGCTTCACCTGGAATTGTTGCTTCTCATTTGCAGTAAATTTCTTTAATTCACTTCATTTTGTCCTTTTTAGAGGCTAAATCTACCCCCCATTCTCCCCTCTTTATCATGATTTGATGGGTTTTTCTTCTGAAGGTCTTCTGCTGCTAAAACTCTAGATTGGCTGAATACTGCAATTGGTACCTCGAAACAGGATTTGATGGAAACCTGTTCTTCTGGTGAGAAGGTAATCTATGCTTATAGAACTGTTTTGCATGATTTACCAAAATAATGTCAAAAGTTTTTCATCCTGGTCCAGGCACTTCGCTCAAACGCCTATTTGTTGTGTCTGATATTTATTACCGATGCAGATTTCCGAAATTGTTATTCAAGAAAAAAAATCAAGGAAGAGGTGTGCATCTCACGTTCACATCAGTCATATCATCCGTAGCTTAGAAGTGTCAAGACGACTGGCGGGCAAAGGACATGAGCTTTATGAAAGTCATCAAGCAAGAGTACCCGAAGGGTCAAACTGTGGGGTTATAATGGAAGCACACAACTTGAATTGGACGAAAAGTGGAAATAGTAATGCCGCCGGAACAGTTCATTCTGCTGCTATAAGTAATTCACGTGAAACTAAGAATGGTATCCTTCACCATGGCCTTTATCACGATATTTCTCGGGCGCCTTCAACATCTGGGTTGCATGGTCCTAAAAAACAGGTAAGCTATGGATAAATCTGATTATAGTATAGCTCCCTGTGTCCCCTCTTCTTCGTGCCTGATTTGATGACTATTAATTTTCTGCAGGGTTTCAACTTCTTGTCCTTGTCAACTGGTGGTAGCGAGTTAAAGGTCAACGAAAGTTTTAATAAAGGTGAAAGTAAGTTGGAACCATATTCAAAATCGCAAGTGCCTTATTTTCAATCACTACAACAGCAGCATGGCCTCATGCCTTTTCAAAGTCCTCATGCCTCAAATTTCCTTGATCATCTTCCTGTTGTAGGACCACAGGTTTTTACTTTCTAGACTCCTATCAATCTTATACATTAATGAACTAAAAAAGTCCTGGGTCAAGTCTAAGAAAAATGGCTTAAAGTGATTATATTGTTCAACGTGATGTTAATGGAGCGGCTAAAATTTATTGTCTTAACTTGGAATAACCTGCCCCACCCGAATGGAGTTGAAAGAGAAGCCATGCAATTTATATCCTTAACATACCAACACTCTTTCCCTTTGTCTTATTATCATATTAAGCTCAGTTCCGTGATGCTTTAATTGACTACAGGTCCGGTTGCAGCAGCAGCAGCCTCATTATTATGGTACCCCATTACGTGGAGCTCATTATAGTTCGACACTTTCCTATAAACAACAGCACCAAAGTTTTTGGGCGGTGCAGCTTGCATCTCAAGGTGGCTCTTCTGTAAATTGCAGCATTGTGAGGGCCCAATATCCTAATTGGCAAAGTGGTGGACACGACTCTTCTGTAGCGAGTCCTTGTCTTCCCCATTCCACTGCATCCTTTGAAGCACTTGGATCCAAGATCTCTTCAATCTCTGACCAACAACACCTCTTCACCCTCGCTTCATCAATATCCCGGGCAAATGGACAAGACATTCATCTTGCCTCTTCTGTATGTGAAGAAAGTAAAGGTAGATTGATTACGCAACAATAGTTATGTCATGAGCGCTCTGAAATTGAACAGAAAAAAAACAGATAAGGCATAGAAATATACTACTGTTTCATTCTTGTCTTTGTGCATGCGCTGGTCTTTTGTGCTACTGTTACGCCTGTCACGGTAATCCATGTGACACTTTGATTAACTCTTTGGTAAAATCAGGGGGAACACAGTAAATATTTAGCTAAATCTGGCATTCATTGCCCTGTTCTTGTCATCAAGTAAATGCCTTGTTTATCAGTGTATTTCAAAGTTTTCGGTTGTTTAAAGGCTTTTTAAGGGATAAAAGAAAATACTTGGTCTGTATAAATTTAGGCTGAATTATCTTCTTTTATTATTTTAACTTTTTTTTTTTGTATATATTTTACCTGTTTCATTTATATATTCTTCTACGAAACAATTTGTTATGATATCTTCACTAACAAGTAATATTACTGCCCGACTAATGGATGAAAAATATTTAATAAGATCATAGATGATAAAAATTGTAATGTCTTTATGATTATAACATTTACATATGAAGCAATCTTTACATTTTTGGTAGATTTCACAACATTGATCCATAATATATTGTTCTCATCACTATTTAGACAGCTACTAAGAAGATCACTACTAATATTAAAACGGTTGATGTGGTTAACATATCACCAATAAACTTAAATAAAAATTAACATGATAGGAAAGTTTTAAACTGAAATTAATAAAATAAAAATCTATTTTTAAAGCTCAAAATAATTTGAAACCAAAAATTAATTTTTGAAATCTATTATAGTAACATTTAGCTTTGCGACGTTTTTGGAATCCTTAAATATGCACTTCTGTCTTTTATCCGAATAATGCAATCAGAATATATTTTTAATACTTCTATTTATTAAAATGCAATCATACGTATGTTTTTATATCTTTATCATTGATACTTATTTTCCTATCAAAATTAATATTATTTTTTCAAAATTTAATTATTTCTTAGCAGATTTAATTCTTTGCTGTTTATAATCGTTTTTATGTTTTAATATTGATTGAAAGTACATTAAGTTGGAATTGAAAAAAATTGATAGATATTTAGGTAAATAATGTGCTAAGCTTTTTTTCTTCTCATCTTTTTATCTATGGAAGGATTAGGATATTTCATTTTCACTCAAATCCATCTGCAAAAATCATCCTTTAATTTTTTTTTAAGTAAACAGATTTCATCCATTCTAGTTCTCTTAACTAGTAAATTTTTAGAAACAAACATAAGTACAAATTACCTATACTTAAAATTTGACACCAATTATAATAAAAATATCAAAACTTAATGTTTGTGACTGTCATTTTTTCTATACTACTCAATTTTATTTATTTTTTATTTCTAGTGAACATATTACTTTGAACTTGTACTTATATCTCTAACATTAAAAAGCTTAGCTACTTTCTTTCTTACCTTCTTGTAAACTTTGTATACATCTCCGTGTGTATCTATACTTTGAATGAGCACAAATATTTCTCATTCTTCTCATGTGATATTCCATTCTCACTTTTGAATTTATTATATATTTTACTGTCACTGTCTCTATTTCCTTCAAAATGCATCATCATCATCATCAATAACTTCAATTTCTTTTCTTTTTATCTATCTGAGAGGTACAGAAAAACCATATCCTAGAATCATATTTTCTTTTTCTCTCTATTTTCTCCTTTTTGATGCCTATATTTTATTTAGGAAGCATGTACCTTTCCACACGCTTCTGTGGTGGGGAACCAGAGGAAAGTTGGGTATGGGTGAAGAGTCCTTCTCTTTAGTTGTGCTCAAAATATATATATATATATATATATATATATATATATATATATATATATATTTAAACTCTGGGCCATTTTTGTTATTCAACAGCAGCTACAGTAACAAACATAAGAAACAGAATTCTAGTGAAGTGGACGCGAAGAAACGAAGCTTCCAATCTTCATAACATATATCTCAACTCAACCTTCTCCTTTCTCCAATCCTACACTTCTAAACAATCCCCTCTTATTCTTTCTCTCTCACACACCATTTCATTTTCTCTGCTTCACAGTGGAAGCAACACCAACATGAACATGAAAGATGGCGTCATGCTTGTCAGAAAGGCAGAGATAGACACAAGGGCACCATTCCGCTCCGTCAAAGAAGCCGTCTCATTGTTCGGCGAGAAAGTCTTAGCTGGGGAGGTTTATGCAACTGCAAACAAACTCAAAAAGGTTCTACACATCGCTTTCTTTCTTCATCACTTAATTACACAACTATATGCATCACCAGTGGAAGTTACATGCCACCTTAAAAATAACATCACTTATGACATGTTTGGTTACACATTTTAGAATCTCATTTTAGATGGTTTAAATTATCAGTATTTAGTCGCAAATTTCATTCAAGAGGAGTTCAGAAGATTAGACGATAAATAAATGCATCTAGAAAAATCACTCAGGGAACCATTTCGTAGCTCCAATCTTATCCTTTCTTGTAACAGGGTGCAAGCAACAAATGGTTTATTCAGTTGCAGACCGTGTCATGTGCTTTCTTCGTCGTGTCACAGAATAAAGGCACTGAAAAAAAAATATTAATTTACGCTTTGATACTTTAATTACAATTTATTCATTGTATGTTTCAAGCTTTCTATATGAAGTACTGAGATATTATATATAACTACTCTTTTATAACTTTTTACTTTACCTTATACATCATTACTCTTTTTTCGAGTTTCGATATTTTATGTTTGTTGTATAAAAACAATTTCTCGTAAGAATAGTATATTGTGTGAACTGTAAATCTAGTTTAATGTTGAATGCGGTTATAGATGGAGAGTGGAAGAAGTGAAAATGGCGTGGAGTATTCGAGAATTGAAAACGTCGAAGCGGAGCTAGAGGAGACGCGAGAAAACCTGCAGAGGGCTAAGGAAGAAAGCATGGTGATGGCGCATTGTCTGTCTTCTCTGCAGGAAGAGCTTGAACGCACGAAGGAAGAGCTTCAACAACTGAAGCAACGGGAAACCGAGAAACACCCGGTGGAATCTGAAATCGAAGATGTGAAGTTTGTGGAGAATTTAACGACGTTTGGAGTGAAAAGTTCGAGATTTGACGAGGAAAAGATGGAGTTCCAGAAGAAAAGGTACGTGACGTTCGCGAATCCTCCATCGGTGTCTCATATGATGTTACCACAACAAGGGGTTGAAAAGTTGGAAAGGCACCCTTCTCTGAGGAAGAAGAAGAAGTCGTTGATTCCTTTGATTGGAGCCATTTTTTCAAGGAAAAAGGGGAGTCAAGAAGTTCCATGACACAGTTCCAAATCAAATACCACTATGTTAATTTACCACAATAATTGCCTACTGCATTTTGTTTAGAGTTTTTCTTTTTTTTTTCTTTTTATTCTGGAAAAGTTTATTTTCATGTGCACTTTAACAGACTTCAATGGCAGATCGATGGTACAATCTTGTTAATGTAATAAAGAACGCCAATTACAATTTCAATCTCCTTTTCATCTTTTAAATAAAGATAAAGACAAATAAATTGTGTTAATGAGAAATTAATTTAAATGATGTATGTGCCCATAAGTCTACAACTTCCTTAATACATACGTTCTATTTATGAGTTTTGTAGTTCACCGATCAATAGAAGGACAATGAATGTGCTAATTTAAGATAATTATTATAGATATATGAACCCATCAAAGTCTAATATATGATTAGTTGATTGGAAAAAAAAAATTAAATGTGTAATTAAGAATCTATTTATAACCATGTGATTGGAGAAGACTTGACACAACAATTATTTTGATGATATTCTAGTGAAAGAGGAAGAGAAAATCTGTAAACTATTGGTTACTGTACATAATAAAAAAAGCACAAACAATAAAATTTTGGTTTATATACTTGCCACACGTTATAATCTATTTATATTACAAGTAGTTTTTTTTTGTAAGTTAAAACTGTTTAATGTATATATATGTTCAAACAATATTTTTAATATGTATACAGATCGAAACATACCAAATATACTGTTTATATATATATATATATATATATATATATATATATAATCTTACTGATAATTTTATATATAATTTTTTCATTGTTCCCAGACCTCTATAAGACCAAAAATTAACTTTAAATATTTGGGTAGACTTTAAAAGATAGCACAAATGTTACAAGAAAATAGATACTTTTTCGTTTGTTTTTTTCTCTTTCTTTTTTCCTTCTATCTTTGTTATCTTTTACCTTTTTCATTTTATTCAAAATATTTAAATTTCAAATATATTATTTTAAAAAATTGATTATTTATCGTCTATAAGAATTATAATAAAAAATATTATTAAAAATATTATTATTTTATAATAAAAAATATTATAATCATCAATTAATTGTTTTTTAAAATAATAATAATAATAATTACTATAAATAATGATAATAATAAATTAATTGTAATGATATATTATTATTAAAATAATATATTTTATAATAATATAATAATTATAACTAATATCGATAATTCTTAATATACACTTTTGGGCATTCTTTCTTATCGGTTTAATGTAACATAGAAGATAAAAAAATTGTTTAAAAAAAAAATTACACAAAAAGGATCAATAAGAGTTTCTCCAAGGACAATTACTTGATGTACCGTATCAGTTTCTTCATACACCTTTTATCATAATATACTTTAAGAGATAAATGTTATAATATAATTCATTTGAGTGTACTATTATTATGACATAAAATTTAAGATAAGATTTGTTATCTTTAAACTAAAAATATATATTTTTAAAATATTTAAAATATTTAAAATTAAAATTAAAATTAAACTATATTCAAATATAAGTTTAATACGTATTAGAAAAAAAGTTACATAAAATATTATAGTGAGACATTATATGATTCTCATATACTAAATAAGATAAAGCTTATAATGAAGATATCCGAAATTACTTAAATTCAAATTATACTTATGTATTTAGAAACTATTCCAATTTGATTGGATTTTGTTTGATTTAGGTTTGTAGATATATAGTAAATTTTTAATAATTAGACCATGTTTCAACCGAGGATAAAATCATTAAAAACATCAATGAGTTTATATAATTCCTTTTGATAATACAAACACAAAGGTGTTCTAATATCAATTTAAATATGTGATTATTTTTCGGTAGATTTTATTCTTAGTCTTTCATACTTAATGAAAAGAAAACAAATCCACGAGTTATCTGCAAAAAATAATTTATCGAATAAATAAAACTATGTTTGGATTATTGTTGGATTTCCCGTGTAGGATGATCAATGTACTTTCAAGAAAAAGCTCCTTTTTTACTCTAAAAAAACTCCTTTCTATTTTTAAAAACATAACAACATAATTAATTTATGTTAAACAACGTTGTTTTATATAAAAAAAAACCATAAGCATTCCCAAAAATAAGAATTTATGTATAATTTGAGTAGATAAAAGATTAGTTTTAACTTTAAAAGTCATTTATTTATTTTTATTCTCCTTTCATAAAAGTACTGATCCAAAGTCCGTCTAAAAAAGATAATATCTTAAGGGATTCAAGTATGAGTCTAAGTCTCACATGGAGTAAAAATGAGAAAGTTGGATATCATATAAAAATCAAGGTCCATAAATCCATTGTCTTAAAATGTTGGATTGAGAGTGATATTAATGCGTTATATGATTGAACTCATGTCTCATTGGTGTTAAATCTTTCCGTTGCATCAAAATATTTTGTGTAGTCTTCCTACAAATCTTTAAAAAATTAGTTTTTCAGTATCAAATTAACAATATTTATAAATTTGTCACTCTTCTCTGTCGTAGTTATATTTTTCAAACCAAAGAATGAAATATTGAGTGTGAGGAGTAAGTTGGAGAGAGAAACATAAGGTGACACTGGAAAAGTAGGTGCTGCTGACCTTATTATAATGTGCTACTTGTATTGTATGCCTAATGTAATCCTATTTTCATGATTACAGATAATGGGATATTCATAATATATTCTGCTCTTCACGTTTGCGTTAGTAAGGGAAATGGGTGGGTAGATCCACTTCAAATCCATTTTTATAGATAGTAATTTTGTTTTGCACTTCATTATTCATCCAGAACAACTTAACATTCAACAACATTACCACCCAACACAATTGAAATATCAACAAGTAAAATAGAAGCCAAGGAATCGAAGTAACTCCATTATGCAAAATGCAATAATGCTCTCTCATATACATATACATCATCAATCACTATGCATAAGAAAAAAAAAATCGTACGTGTGATGGCGACATAGCTGAGGTACAGAACATTAATCAAAGGTTGTGTGATGAGAGTCTCAGACAACATCAGATTTTCGACCGTCGAAAATGCCATCTTGTGCCGACTTGTTGAAAAACTCGATGCAATCCGCAATGGCCTCGTTGTAATGCGAGTAAGAGGAATAGTAGGAACTGCATGAAGTCTTGGGCGGTTCGAACCGGTCGGAGACTTTGTGCTTCGAATCGTTGGAGCGACGAGAAGGTAGCGAGAAAACAAGGCGCATGAAGATCTTGCGGAAGCGTTGAAAGAGCTTCATCGCAGAGAGGTTGTTGAACTTGGGAGGAGGAGGAGGAGGAGGAGGTTGAGGTGTTTCTTCAAACGACGCTTCTTCAGTTGCTCCTCTTATTTGAATAACAACAAAATTCTCTGTTCCTCTAACGTCGTTGTTCTTCTGCATTTTTCTCTCCCTTTCACACAATGACACCACCACCTTATAGTTTTAAGGTTTTTGTTGAGCATTTAAAGGTTGAGATTATATTCCATAGTGTGAGGCAAAAAAATATTGATTCCCACCATGTGGCCAAATGATTTGCGTGGCCTTCGATGTCCTCTGAATTTGGTTTCTTGGGTTGATTATGTTGGATTAACATCTGAATGTAAGATTAAAATTTGATGATTTGTTGTTTAGCGGGTAAGTTTATTTTAAAAGGGGAAGAATGATGATCGGTCCACTCTGCCTCAAATATAAAACCTTGACGGATCTCTAACAACAATCATTTGTAACATTTGTGGAACCCATCCAACATGTCCAACGTTAAAGCAACTCATTTTTACCTAATTCCTTCTTTCTGGATTTTTCTTTTATACCTACATTCATCAATCCTGCAAAAGTTTCTGCTTTCACCGTCAAATTATACCAAGAATAGTTAAGAATCCAAGTATCAGTCTAAGTCTCACATTAACCAGAATTGAAAAAGTAGAGCACCATATAAGAATCAAAGTCCATGAACCCATTGTCTTAAGATTTTGGGTTGAGAGTGGTGTCAGTGTCTTATGTGGTTAGGCTCATATCTCATTGGTGTGTTGTATCTCCCCAATAAAATCTCCTCTGTAAAACCTGACAAATGGTACCAGAATTGAGATTAATTATATATATATATATATATATATATATATATATATATATATAATATTTTTGTATTATAAAATAGCAGTTAATAAAAATAATCCATCCCCAAAAACAAATTATGAATTCAAGTGAAATTAAATTAATTTCTTAATCAAGGTTTCAACCAGTCACCAAATACTTTCCACCAATAACATAAAAAAAAAACAATCAATCAAAGCATCTAAAAACAAAATCAACCTGAGAAGCCAACTCATTGCAACTTATCTCTTGACCATCATAGTGTTGGAGTTGAAAGATTGAATCTCAATCCAACTTAAATCATTTTTCAAGTTGTTTCGTGATTTGAAGCACCTGCCTTAAAAATTGATCTACTTTTTTTTTTTTTTTCTGAGAATGAATGCTAAAAAAAATTGCAACAAATATGCTTGAAACATAGTTCCTGAGTTTTGTGAATAAATTTATTGAATATTTATAAACATGCAATCTTATTTGGAAACTTTGTTTATATTTTGAAAAGCATATTGTACGTCAAAATATAGTTGATTAATGAAATTTCATTGTGTATATACTTTTGAACTAATTAGTAAATCCATGAATAAAATTAATTAGTAAATTAAATACGACTTACTGGTAACACAAATTGACACACACACACACACATATATATATATATATATATATATATATATATATATATATAAAACTTTTGCAAATATAAAAAAATTGTAAGTGAAGTAAAAATAAAATGTTGATTTTTCGGCGGTTTAATTAATGGACAATAATATTTATAAATCTTGTTTTTTTACACATTCTCTCTGAATTTGTTAAAATTAATAAGTTTTTTTTTTTTACTTCTCTGATTATTTCTTTTCCTTTCCCTGTGAAAAATAAAATTTAAGAAAAACCTTCTCTTTCCTTTAAGATTTTCCTTCAACAAATCATACTAATAGCACATTATAATGACCTCATCCCACGTATTATTGATATTCGTTTATGTTGAAGTAATTAATCCATCAATATGATTCCTAAGAACATATGATTTCTTACCAATTGGCATAGATTAGAAGCTAAGAATATAATCATTGGCCTTCTTTTTGACACGTTTAAAGAGAAACAATGGATATTATCATTTTAAGTTGAATAAAATAACCACGATTACGTCAATAATGATCCAAATAAAGTCACCTAAATTCTCTGAGTTGAGGCAAATTAACCTGTGTCACTGTATGTTATACAAGTTTATTTAAGAAACCGTTTTTATAAGCTTTGCGAAGAAATCATTGTATGTTAATTTTATGATTTTTGATTAATCACATAATCAGTTGTTAAATTTCATTAATTTTTTTTTTCTAATATCTAGAAAGTTAGCTGCATTTGGTGAAAAGTAGGCAATTGCTTTTTTGGCTGTATGATTTTGCTACATCTTCTGAAATCAATATCGCATAAAAATTCAGTGAATATCGTTAAGTTCATGAACATACATATAATACTAACAATATTCCATTATATAATTAGTTTATGAGGGATAAAGAATGTAAAACGTGGTGATGATTATGAATGAATGAGAATAGTTGAACATTGTGTCTGATGAATTTTATGATTATTGTGAAGGTTTGGGGTAATGATGATTAATTCTTGAGACATTAATCATTGTGTTTTGTACTTGTTTTGCCTAAAAATAACAGATTTAGGATGAGATGAGGTCATTTCTGCATAAAAAACATATACTTTTTTTGATGTCATAACAATCTTGTCTAATTCATAGTTTTCGGTAAAATAAATATTCACATTCACTCCAACTGATTTTCTTTGTGTATCTAAAAGTTATCATCGTGATTCTAAAAATAATAGTGATATTTTAAAAATAACCACTAAATTAATTTCAAATTGAAAAAGTTAAAGTAATTAATATTTATTATTTTGAATTTAATTAAGAGATCAGATTCAAATATATAAAAAAAAAGTAAATCTAGTTCAAATTGCATTTATCAAATCAGTTCTATTAGGCACAAAATCAACAAAACCTTCTTCCAATTTTATACTTATAAAAGAAATTTCAATTCTTAACAAAGATAACTACAAGGAAAATTTCAATAATAATAATAATAATAATAATTTTAAATAAATTTTAAAATTTTAAAATAAATTTAAATTTTATCATAAAAATATTGTTAATATCGGAAAGAAAGAAATTATAAATTAGAAGTAATATATGAAATAAAATAAAAAATCAAACTAAATGCTCAAGAAAAAAAAATACAGTAAATTTAATAACGAGAAAATATTACACTATAAATTGATTGATAGCTGTGACAAAACACATCCTGCACCAATTTTTGGATTTATACTTTCTAACCGGAAATCTAATCTTATTTTTTCAAAATCAATATTTATTTTCTTTTCATTCTTTTATTATTCTTTATATAATTTTATTACTGTAATTTAATAATTAATTTTACGATAAATCTCAATATAGGGTATACAATATAATTTACAAAAAGAATGTTAAAAAAAGGAAGAGGAAAGGTTTTGCAGTTTTTAACTTTTAAATTGAGAATATAATATCTCCTAGTGATACTCCTAATTTTCTATATTCATCCTTAATTTGTATGTCCAACATATAAAAGTCCATTTCTCTTCCGTTGGTCCGTTGAATTTTTTCTTTTTCTCAAACCAACCAAAGCCGAACCATTCATTGACTAAACCCATATACTATTTACACCATCCACTCAACATGTGCACCCTAGCAAATACACATGTTAACATCTTAAGAAGTGAATATCTGAAGTTAATAACTTATTAAATTCCAATAGATTTTATAATAAAGATTCTTGAAATTTTGTCATATTTTTTGAACATTGATTTAATTCATTAAATTTAACTTAACTAATTAAGTTTTTATTACAATAAAAAATAGCGATTTGGAAAAAACTTTCTAAAAAGTATTATATTCTTATTATAAATATAATAAAAACAAAAATGGAAATTCAAATATATAAAATATATGTCTAATTAGAGATAAACTTAATTTTAATTTACCGCAAAATGTCTCTTGTAATTAGAACAATATTTTTTTATATGTTTATGTAAAATATGAAGTATGAGTTGATATAATAATATTTTTTTTCATGTGCAATGGATCTGGGACGAACTTGAGGATGCAAATGGACATGAAAAAGCCCATTAAGGAAAGTTAGGACAGAGAGAGGCCCAAATAGGAGAGAGAAGGGGAGCGGAAGGAAAACAAAAGGCGGGGTGGCGTGTGCATTCGAACTCAACTGACCGCTTTTTTTCGTTGGCGGCCACTCGGTCTCATCTCATCTCAATATCTCATCACTCACTCTTCACTCAACAACGCATTTTTTTTTTTTTTCAAATTTCATAATCTCATTTTCACCCCTTTTTCACCATTTTCCGTTGTTATATAACAGTGTCACTGTTACTCTCACTCCCGCTCTCTCTCTCTCACCAAAACCCTTTCTTCTCTTCTCCATTAATGTCGACTTCTGGCCAGGATCATCATCAATCCCAAGCTCCTCCTCCTCATCCATCTCAATTTAAATTCCACCTATTGCACTCCCCTTCTCACTTTTCTCCCCTTCCCCATTCTCTTTTTTCCAATTTCCCTGTGAGTTTCCTCTTCTCGATTTCTTTCCGTTTTTTCATTTTCTGTTCATGATCGGATGGATAGATCATGCCGCTGATTCCAACTAACACAATCTCATCATGCAAATTATGTGCTGTTTTCTTTGTCATACAATGCATTTATCTCAGTCATAACAACATCTAACATTCACCTAGTCATATGATTTCTTCTTCGGCACACAGTTTAATAAAATTGTTTTTTGGATTATTATAGATGAGCCAATGCTTTCAGGGAATTCAGTGTTTTATTATAAGTTTCTTGATCTAACTTTTGCTACCAACAACTTTTTGAACTTGCGGATTCAACTAGGTTCTGTGTACAGTAAAAAAAAATGTCTCTATAATTGAATTTTGTTTTTGTTCAACTTTTAGATATTAGAATACTATGCTGAAAAGCTTCCTCGAACTTGTAGTTTTTGTATGACTTTAATGTTCGCATTCAACTACCTATGCAGTCCAGTCAAAGATATGAAAGCAGTCACACAAGTAATCTCGAAGTAGCTCCGGACATGAGTAAAACAGTTTATCTCCCCCCTCCAGTTCAAACCCAGCCTACCGAAAGAGGAAAGCAAAATGGTAAATCAAAATTTTCTAGAAACACAAAATCTGGGACTCACCGACCTAGTGCTGGTAACACTCTTTTAGATCATGATTCTGTTAAACTCTTCATTCCTTGCTTTTTTATTATAACTATTATCTTGCTGAAGTTTATGTTTAGTGCATTTTCCTTTTCAGATTCACCGAATTCAACTGTGGTTAACAACTGTCGTTATGACAGTTCCTTAGGTATGTGTATATTAAAGTATTACTCCACTTACTCCACTGGCCCTTTTTAACTCAATTGTTAAGGTGACTCTCTTTGTAATGCTTATAATATGCCTTGGACAGGACTGTTGACAAAGAAATTTGTTAGCTTGATCCAAGATGCTAAGGATGGCACCCTGGATCTTAACAAAACCGCTGAGATCTTGGAGGTATAGAAAATGACTTTCATAGTTTTGTTCACAGAGGGCTCCTTTGTTAGGCTTATTCTGGGCTTCAGTCCTTTTAACTTAAATTTTCCTATTTGTGCTATTAGTACATGCACTTCTGCTTCCTGGTTTTATAATTGTTTTATAATATATCTAACTAATTTTGACAGGTTCAGAAAAGGAGAATTTATGACATTACAAATGTTCTCGAAGGAGTAGGATTGATAGAGAAAACTTCAAAGAATCATATACAGTGGAAGTAAATATTATTATTTGTTTGTTACTTTGAAGCTTCTTTATCAGAGTTCTGATATATATGATACATGTTGTGTTTTACGCGCAGGGGATGTGATGGACTTGGACCACGAGAACTGGAAAACCAAATTAACAGTCTAAAGGTTTTGGATTTTTTTAGTTGACTCGGTTCAGTTCTCCTGCTTTTAGACTGCTTGCATGGTTGCTTTGAATTGTAAACATGACTTAATTTTTTACACACGACCATCTTTTTTGTCAGCTTTTACATAAGATCATATAAGTGAAAAATGAAAACCTACTTTGCCTCTTTTGATCAAAATAATTGTACGGTTAAGAGCAGCAGAGGATGAAGAAATTGATCAAAATAAAATTCAAGTTGATTGCAGTAATTTTAAACTTAAACTGGTCAAGGCAAAATTTTCAGGTCACATAATTGCATCCTAAGAGAATCAATTGTCGTGAGTATCTGTGTTATGTAGAAACTTAAGCTTATGTGACATGTTTCTGAATGACTTTAGTGTCTCTTACAAAACAATACATGATATGATGCATTTTAATAAGCTTCTTAGACGTGGCAAAATCTGAATGTAACATGATTCCATCACTTAAATATAGATTGGGTATAAACCCCATACTATGGAACGAATGTATTGGTCTCGCCACTTCTATCCTGAACTAAATATGCCAATACTGCATTGTACTAGTGATTCGGTCCAACTCTGACAATTTGATTCAATACAGGCTGAAGTTGAAAGTCTATATGGCAGGGAATGTGAACTTGATGATTGTATAAGGTCTGTTTGCAACTGATATCGTGTGAAGTTCCATATGGTTGATCTATTTTTTTAAAACAATTACCATTTTAATTTCTCAGGAGAAAACAGGAGCTTCTAAGAAACCTAGAAGAAAGTGAAAGCTCCCAGAAGTAGGAATTTCTGATAACTTCTCTTGTGTTTAAGTTGCAATTTCTAGGTTTCTTTACCTGATAGTATGCTTGCTTGATCATTAGGTACCTTTTTTTGACCAAGGAAGAGATTCTTAATCTTCCATGCTTCCAGGTCATTTTTTTTTTTTCTAAACGCTTACATTTTATGAAGATATATCTATTTAATTTACCATTATGACCACTTTACTTATTATCTACTATTTTCACAGAATCAAGAAATTATTGCAATCAAGGCTCCAAAAGCTAGTTTCATCGAGGTTCCTGATCCTGATGAGGTGGTATCTACTTTCGACTAACTTGGGTATTGAAACATGTTTGGTGTATCAGAGTTTTTCTGACTCCTCACTCAAATGAGCAGGAATCAGTTTTCCGGCAAAGGCAGTACAAAATGATTGTTAGAAGCGCCACGGGACCAATATATTTGTACCTCTTGAGGTACTACTCTTCTGTAACATTTCATCCAAAAGTTTCTTTATTAAGTTCTCTCTGTGTTTGCTTTTGTTAAATCTTTGCTTTGTTTGTTTAAAGGTCATTTTTCCTTTGTATTTTGAGTCTTCTAATTACTGCTGAACTTTTTAACCCTTGAAGCAAGGACGACTGCAAGTATGAGGATGATAGTGTCAAACGGGTGAAATTAATGGATCCATCATGGAAGAGTGAGCAATGCAGAAATAGAGGTGTGGGATTATTAGAAAGACAAGACGATGAAAAAAATACTTCTGAAAGTTTCAATTTTCATGGATCACAGGCATCTGGAATTCAAGAAATAACTCCCACTGATTTTGAAGTATGTATAACTTGAAGCTCTGAGTGGTAAAATACCAAAATCTGGAAAAACATGTCATGTTATTGTGTTTATTTGCAGATGGAAGATGACTACTGGTTTCAGTCAGATCCTGGAGTAAGGCTAACAGAACTGTGGGGTACCAATATCTTCTAACTAAGCCCTACTATATGAATTTGATTCTTGGATTTTTGCCCTACATGGGGATGAAAGTCGACCAGTTTTAAAGCTCATGTCAACTAATTCTCAGTTTTTTTTTTGTTCTGTTCAGAAAATGAGCCAATGATGCAGATAGATGAGTTTCAAGACTATTAATGCAGTAAGTGGAGTGAGATTTTCTACAGACCAAGCTTCACAAACAGATACGATTAATGAGTTAGAGATAGACCATAAATTATTCCAGATGACACAAAGGTACATTTCAAACTGTAAATTTCAGCTCTCTTCTCTCTCTCTCTCTCTCTCTCTCTCTCTCTCTCTCTCTCTCTTTTTCTTTCTTTCTTTGGCTCTTCTTTGTTTTGAATAGGGTAATTGTTACCTCCTACCGTGTAACTGATGAATGAATAAGGTTGAGGTATAACTTCTAAATACAAGTGTTTCAAATTTAACTCCTAATATAAAGTTGCAAATCATCTGTGAAATTTTTTAGGACAGATTGCATATTTTTTCAGAAGTATTTATATCTCACAAAAAAGAACTAAGTTGACGGACAATTAATGTTGCTCTTTATTATGACTTAATTTCTTGTTGAATTTCTTTTCTAATATCATTATATATCTCCATTAATTAGTTGATAGATTCAAATCTAAAATTTATACCGCAAAGAGTGAGAGATTTCTTGAAATTATCCTTAGGATATTTACCCATCCGAGTGATCCTTCATAAGTTTTTTTTTTTTTTCATTCACATAATTTTTTTTAGCAACTCTATTTCATTACAATTTCATCGCCTGATTCTCGTTATTAACCGTTGCTTCCTACAAGCAACAGGTATATTGAGTAATTTCTCTGGAATCCAGAAGTAATTGGTGTCAAACATTGCTGGATATATTTTTTGTATACATAATTGACTTAAAACTTGTATTAAATCAAATTACTTTGCTAGAATTTGTATCACTAGTTACTTTAGGCTTTAATATCATAATTGACTTAAAACACTTTTGTGGCTTTCAGTCTGGTTAAAACTTTTTAAAATTCTTAGTTAAGAGCTTCAAATTTAGGTATCTAAAACCTTGATTTGTTAATTAAATAATAATGTGTTCAGTTGTCACTTTAATGTTATAATTTAATATATATTCTTATGTAATTGAAAGTTTAAACTAATTAATACTCTCTCTACACACATAATAATTATTATTAATACTTATGTTTTTTATAATAAAATAATTAAATAAAATAACATTAATTTAAATTTCAAAATTTTTAAATTAATTTGTTCAATATATTTTTATTTGAAATATACTTTTTTTATTTATTAAGATTTTATAATACTTTTTAATTTAATTTAAAATTTAGTTTAACTTTAATTTATATTTTAAAAAGCATTTTAACTTTACTTTGTATTTTAGAAAGTATTTTAACTTTAATTTATATTTTAAAATGTTTTTATAAATTTATTTTACAATTTTTTTAAATATATACAAAAAAAAATTATTCTGTTACACTAATAAAATCAACTACAAATTTTTACTATTTTTTCTTATTCCATCAGTCAACTTCAACTTTTTCGTTTCCTTTTTTTCACTCCTTTTACATTGTTTCTGTTTTGACTATTTGATTGTTTACGCAAGAATGAAAATGAGTTTTTCTTTTATCTATCAATTTATACAGATTTGAGTTTATGAGAAGGAGAGGTAGTTTAGTAACATGAGGTTATAATTTTGTAAATTGATGCAATGAATAATTGAAATTTGTTATTTCAATGTCAATATCTTTAAATTAAAAGTATCATTAGAAAGATTTGACATAATTTCACTATTTAGATTAATAGAATACGACCATGGTGTCATTTTCATATCGATTCATCATTAAGTTATGCATTAACGCAATAAGAAACTTAATGTTAGGATTAGCATTTGCTATATTAGATTTAACTTATTTGGAATTGATTCACTCAAATAAAAATTCACAAAAATTATGTAAAAATGGATACTTTTGTTTGATTTTTGTTTTTTCTGTTTTTTTCATTATACTAAATGTCTGTTTTTTCAATATAATAAAAAAATTATAATCTTATTACAAAAAAATTAATTTTGTTTGAGTTCTATCAATGTTAAATTAAATACATCTTTGGTTTTTAATATAATTATTAAATTTCTTTATTAAAGAAAAATTAACATTAATATGTAGTTAACCTTTTATTTTTTTATTTTGTAAATAGAGAGTTCTTATTGATTTCTTCAAAATTAATTGCATACTAACTCTAATTTTCTCTTTAACATATCTGTGACAATTATTAAGACATGTTGAATCATATTAGTCACCAATGAAATTTAAACAAAATTAAGTTTTTTTGTAAATAATTCAGTTGTTATCAACCAACTATTTTTATTCATATTTTAATACTAATTTACATAAAACATTTAACAAAAAAACTTGTACTACACGTTCATCTTTCACAAATTAATTTAAGTATTTATTGGTTATTTCGTATTTTAAAAAAAAAAATCACACATGCTTCGTTAACCTTGGCTTTTACCGACTACTGTAGTGTGATTCTATTTCTAAAATCTTATCATTGCTGTACAAAATGAATGTGACACCAAAACAAAAGACCTAATATCCTCAGTCCCTAACGAAAGGACTACACTATCATGTTGGAAACAATACATGAAATCCTAAGTACATTAACAACAAAAATATCCTTACTAGAACATTCATCGTTGGAAAGAGCCCATTGTTGGCACATCGTTGGGGGCACGCCAAAAATTTGACGATTCTTTCGCTGATTATTGCATAGAAATTCACAACACTAAGTGCGATATGGAAGGATCACATGCAACATAGTCAATGTACACACACTATACTTTGCGCAATGATAGTAAGTTAGTTTTGATTTCATAAATTTTATTACAGTTCTCAATAGCTGCAACTCTTTTAATAATCGAATTGGTGATCAAATTTATAAATAAGACAATTTATCTTTAATAAAACTATACGTTTATTTCTTTAGATAAAATTAAGAATGACAAAAATATCTATGTTTGTGAATATTCACAGATAAAATTTGTAACATATAATTGGTATCAGGAGATAGTGAATATTTTAATTTTTGTTTATAAATAAATCGAGTAAGTATTGTATTATTTGTGCGGACAGATATCCATTACCTACAAAAGATTAAAATTAAAATTTAATTTATGGTTTTTTAAGTAAAATTTTAATTAAATTAAAATTTAATTCATATTTTATATTTTTTATAATTTTATTTAAATTTTATTTTAAAATTTATAAAATATATTTTTTAAATATTCATAAATATATATGAGTATTCACGAATTTTAAAATATCTGTAAATATTTTTAAGAAAAGTATTTGATAGATAACGAGTAAATCTTTTGTTACGAATCAAGTTTTGGATACGCATTATCCATAGATAACTCGATCCATGTCATTCCTAAATATTATTCTTGATATTTAAAAAATAAAAAGAATATTCTTATAAATATATATTTAAAATCACCTTTTTTATGTTTTTAATATTTACAAATAGAATATAAAGTGGAAAAAAATAGTCAGTATGTTAGAGAAATAAAATGAGCACTTATACTTTTTTTGGTCTAACAAGGAGTTAAGAATGATAAGATCTGGTAAAAAAAATTAAAATTATTCGTAAGAAAGAAAAAAAAAAAAAAAAAAAAAAACCAATAGATGGAATGAAGCTGAGGCAAGTGATTTACATAAAATTGTACAATTGGACACCCACCATTGTTTTTGAGGCTAAAAGTTGAAACTATTGATGTCCTAACGGATTCCAGCTGATCGATTTTTTCTTAGTCTAGCTCGTGTAACCCTAATACTTTCTTCCATTATGGTATCTTCCAAGGGAGGGTTCTCATCTTCATTTGCAGAAGAGGATGAAGGTGCCATTGACTCTTCCTCGGCAGGTACGGATTGGTTGGTATTTTCAGGCATAGAATTGGACTTCTGACTCTTTAAACCTGCAGCTACAGTAGAGGAGGGTGCTTTAGGCACTTGTGGTTCCTCTGTTACTTCTTTCTGGAGCTGACTTGATGTGTAAGAAGCAGAAGATGGATCTTCAGCTCGTGGTTCTGTTGAAGCCGCTGGTTGGCTATTACTAGATGGGGGTTGACGCACCCTCGCAGTTGATGGTTGCTGTGAAATTGAAGAGATTTTAATGGGAGAAAGGCCATGGAGATGGCATTTGATACAGCAAAGAAAAACTATAATTAACTTATTTTTGAAAAATAATCACTTTTCTCACCCCTTATTTTTTGAAAAAAGCTTTCAAATAATATGCGAGATTATTTTTTCTTATATGAGCTAATCAATCAAATATCAAATAACACTCCACAAATTAGAGATAATTGATCAATAAGACACATGCAAACTATATCTCCCTCCTATAATAACCGTATTAACTTCCATTAGATGAATTTGGTGCTGGCATGCACATCTATATATAGTTATGTACTAACACATGTTAATATATGTGTGTGCATCCTGGAATTCAACAACAGAATGAAGGGCAAGCATAGCAAATCAAGTTTGCGATTTGGAAAGCTTATTTCTCAGGTAACTTTTTTCCGAAAAATTCTCTTAAGTTGACAAAAATACTATCTAATGCTTTCTCCAGAATATGCAGAATCAAGCAGATACCAAGTCTGATGATATAGAAAAAGCTCAAATTTATGTGCATAGAAATTTCAGTATAGCTAGCCACACGTCGATTATAACAGTAGACAAGCCAAGATATGCTCAACAACTACCTGAGTAGGGCGTGTAGAAGTTGTTGATTGGGCAGCAACATACTGCAAAATGTCAAATACTCTAGTCTGGCCATAGCTTGCAGCTTTTTGCCAATACAAAACTGCGATGTCTCCTGCCCTTGTCCTTAGTTCCGATAAGCTGCGATCAATTTCTGGTTCATGTTTTGCAACATACGGTCTAAAGAAAGAATCGTACACATATGTTGTTCCCTAAAACAGTTAATGATATTAAATTCAACCGTCAAGTTGAAGAGAAACAACTAATGGAGCAATACCAGACTCCACCATAGTAGTTAATTTCATACCTTAGTTTTCGGGTACCACAAGTATATGAAAAATGCCAACTTAGCTTCACTGTACATTGGGACCCTTCAAGAAAAATAAGCTGCTTATTTAATAAGATAGCACAATAAACTTTTTCCTTTTATAATTACAGAAAAGACATAGCATTCTCTGCATCCATTCAGAGATACTATCCATTACCAAGAAATAAAAGTATCACCAATCCGCTCACATATTGTCAAAACAGCTACCAAAATCCTGCAACACAAGGGGTACAAAAAGAATTCAATATTGCATTTACCAATAGCTCTGTACAAGTTTTACGCCATGGTGGATGTGCAATCTACCAGTACTGGCACCAAAAGCGAAGCTGTTCAATTTCTGGTCTATTCTTTTCAACTGCCTTATAGCACTCATAGGCTGGGAAGGCATAGCCAAAAACCATCCTATCAACAAGTAGATGGAAATATACAAATTCAATAAATCTTGAAAATTAAAGAAAACCCCCATCATACAAAAACGATCAGAGATTTAGTACAGCATGAACATACACAAGTACCCTCGTAATAAAAGATCCTATCATTGTGTATCCCTGCCATGGAACAAAAAAGAAGAAGATAACTGGTTAAGTCAAACAAGATAGCTTCCAAGACTTCCCAGAGACTGAAACTGAAGAAGAATTGTAAGTCTAAAAGATATACCCATCAGTAATTAAACTTGCTTTAATATGAGAGAAAACGCACAAATTTAGTTACAACGATTGTCATTTCAAAGAGGACTAAGCATAATAAAACTAGGTTCAACACAAATTAAAGCCGTATATTCACATAACCCTAGGCTTCTCAATGGAAACATCACTTTGTGCAACGCAAATTGAAACGAAAGCCAAACGAGGTCCATGTAGTAAACAATAATCGGTTGCGTGCTGATTTAGATTGAAATTGCAAACACACGTGGAAGCTGAGAAACACGCGTTTCTTTTGCGTCGTTGACTCCAAACAACACACAATTCGAATTAGGGCGAAGTAAAATAAAGATCGGTTTGCAACATGGAACTCAAGAAAACAGACGCCAACAACAACGACACAGAGAACCTCGTTGAATTTAATTTACAGTTGGGAAAATAAATGAAGTGAGAAAAGTGTAATACCTGTCTGGTGTGAGAGAAAGAAAGAAAAATCGTGTATAATCCAAAAATAAAATGAGTTTATAGAGAGAAATGAGAGAATGTGAGGAAAAGTGGAGAAAGAGGAAGAGAAGTTGAGAAATGGAGCCGTTTGATTTTGTGTTTAATTTGTAATTGCTTCGATACCAGTTCATGAATATATACATCTACGTATACATACGGCAGATACTCTTTTCTACTCTACGCTCTAACTTAACCCAACCCAACCCAACCATGGATTTGGGTTCAGTGTGGCCTTCAATACTCTTTCTACTTTCATCATAAATTAGTGATAAATTAATAGTTAAATGCATTATGTAAAGAAATGTGAAAAGGTTAAATTAAAATTTAATTAACATAATTGATAAATATACAATGATATATTTTTTTTCTTCAAATATCTTTTCGTTTAATGGTTCATAAACCAATTTCCCAAAATATGGTGAAACATTAAAGCGAGATATGTTTTCATTTACACAAACGATATTGAGATTGAAGTCATAACTAATTAGTTATCGGAAGGAATAATTAATACTTTCATTAGGTTAAATAAGGAATAATATTTCTTTTAATAAATAACACTGATTAAACTATGACGTTAATTTTACTAATAGTACATATAAATTAAACTCTTCATACGCATGACTCGTAAAAATATAAGTAATTGGATGAATTGATAGAGTCTATGAATGGTAACTTCTAATTACTCATGATTGTGATAGTTACAGAAGTTGATAACGGAGCATCCACTCACGGTCCCATTACGGGTAAGTGCTTTCTCTTCGTTATCTATCCATCCATGGTGCTTCTTTTTGTCAACCACTACAAGGGTCAAAGGTAACACTAATATTGCAACATGAAAGTATATTTGACCTCATGAGTTAAATGTGAAACCCTGTAAGGGAAATTTAGTTTTAATTTTTCAAAATAAATGAACACCTTTTAGTCACTTGTTTATGAAATTTTATTATGTATAGAACTTTATTTATTTTTTATACGTACAAAATATAAAGAACAACTTAAACCAATAACAATATCTACTTTTTCTAAAAACAAATATGATTATATCTATAAAAAGTAAAAATATTTTACATTACAATTTTGGACACTTGTTTAAGAGGATAAGACTTTTATTTTCACCACGATCTATTAACTGAATTTTCGTACCTGTTTTTTTTTCTTATTACATAATAATTTGTAATTACAACCCATGAGATTTTTTTAACATTTTAAAATTTTTCAAATTTAATTCTTTTTTTTTTGTTATTAAACTAGAGAAAAAAAAGTATATATATATATATATATATATATGAACGTTATTTTTTTATAATAAAAAGTAATAAAAATATATTTACAAAAATAAATAAAATAATTTTTAATTATAAATAATTTTTATTTATTTTATAAAT
>Ga0214543_1000128_pt1 | contig 103314 bp, 84 predicted proteins | sample CNSS2metaG_FD_160094 | JGI IMG/M metagenome (GOLD analysis project Ga0214543, IMG submission 160094) | Root nodule microbial communities from cowpea collected in UCLA plant growth center, Los Angeles, California, USA - CNSS2 | ecosystem: Host-associated > Plants > Roots > Nodule | place: USA...
AACTTAGGGAATCAAAAATAACAAACACAAATGAAAGGGATGAAGGATTAGTGAACTTCCTTTCTAAACATGCTTAGTCTTTTTAAGCATGTGCCTCCATCCTTGGTTGGGGTCAATCCTTCATCACCCGTATATCGTTGTGTTTTTTGGTGTTCCGGTGAGTCTAGGTATGCAAAGAGAGGGTTTTGTTGTGCTATGCTTGTTTATTGTGTGATTCAAGAAAAGTGTATTAGGTGTAGTTTCATTTTTAAAGAAATCTTTGTAAGGATATTTTAATTCCTTAAAATAGTGAAAAAGTGAAGTTAAGGTTGTCTTGACTATTTAGATGTAACTCCTTTGGAGTGAACCAATATAAAACTTGTGTGCACAGATTTTATCTTTCTATAGAATTAATGTTATAGTTGATTTCGTCAAGAAAATAAAAAAAATTTGTATGTTTCATACCAAATTTGGTACAATTGTATAACCAATCAACAATTTTTTTTTTGTGGTGGTTAAATCTAGGAATGATCTTTAATATCAAATAAATTAAATCTGACATATAGTTGTTGTGTGAGAAATATTAAGATTTACGGCTATATTTTTAATATGTTGATTTCACATTTTAGTTAGTTAAAATGCATGAATCAAGAATGATACATGTTCCTGCAGAGAACAAATAAGATGAGTTAGGCACAAGCGTCACCTTACCATATAGACCACTATCTCTTCGGTTGGTTTCTCCCCGGTTGATACATGTCAGCTTGGACCCAGGAGGGGTTACCTGCAGAAGAGTCTCCGAAGCTCAAGTAAGTCAAAACTCTCAAAAGGTCAAATAAGTGATTAATGAATGCGTACCTTTAATTACTGGGGTCTATACGTATTTATAGAGCATTAATTATGTCTGATTACCTCATGGGCCGGGCCTTGACTTGGGTCCTAGCTTGGGCCATGAGTGGGCCTAGGCCCTACCTAGGCCCTTAAGACCTATTGAAGGTGGGGGCTTCTATTTTACTGTCTTTTAGAGTTATCAGCCTAGAGTAGGCGGCCCGGACCGACTACCTACCTTGACGACTTATATTGGTTATAGGAGGTGTAGATCATTCCTTCAGATGTATAGGTTAAAATTGGTACAAGTTAGGCTAACTCGACCTAGGCTGGATACTTGGCTGCCTTGATATACACATTGTTTACTTATTTGGTCGAGTTTGGCTAGGTGTGGTACACCAGTCCCCCAGCCTTATCCGATATGGGTTGTCGGTCAAGGGTGATATGTATTGGTATGCTAGCAGAACCGGCTAGGTGTGATACACCAGTCCCCCAACCTTTAAGTGTGGTGAATAGTGTTAAAGCTAAAAAGTGGTAACCGTCAGAAGGTAGGTGAAGGGGTATCAGTGGTCAAATCAAAAAAGTTTTGGCGCCATCGTTTTTAAATGTCATATCCTTCGCAATGATGGTGTCGATTGGTCTGGGGCATTATTTTGGCGGGAAGAGTTTTCGTCATTTGGTATCATGGACTATAAATATGGATTTGAAAATAGATGAGGGGTTACTTGTTTCATTTGTGAGAATCCTGAATTCAGAGATCTTGTGCGCGTTATACTGTCCGACTAGTTCCCAAAATCAACCGACATCTTCCCATAAAAACGAAACCAGGTATGTCTAATAGTGATAACATGTCTACGTCTAGTAATAGTGAGAGTATCGAGTCAGAGAGAAGTAAAGATAGGCGACTTGATGATGAGGGTACGAGTTCTAGGATTGTTACAAGTGGGATGCCCATGGAGATTGTGAGGGAGATTCGAGAGGATCCCCCCGAAGAGTTGGAGGAGAGCAACTGGCCGGCGAAAGGCGGCTACGGATGGGTCGCTGCTGACGTTCGTGAGCAATCATCGTTGTTCAGGTGGTCCCGTCTACTGAACTCTTGGTTGAACTGCACACCTGTTATCTCCAAGGGTGTCAGTGGGGACATTGTTTCTCTGGAGAGGGTTAGTGCTATTGATCGGGTATGCCATGGGCAAGAGGGGGCTACCGAAAAGTTTTTCTACATGTATATCTGCCACTTTTCTCAACTTCATGTGCGATTGCCGTTAGATGATTTTGCTATGGGCGTATTGCGGGCGTTGAATGTGGCACCTACACAGCTACATCGGAATAGTTGGGCCTATTTGCAGGCTTTCCGCATTCTGTGCCAGTCCCTATACTTGGAGCCCACTCCTTACTCTTTCTTGTATTTTTACGACACTAGACCTCGGCGGCTGGCTACTTGGCTATCTTTGATAAGTCGTCCTAGCATCAGCAGACTGGATGCCTTCTCCCAGTCTTTCAAGCACTTCAAGGATAGGTACTTCAAGGTCGTTGTCAAGGAAGAAGGCAAAGCTCACTTTTTGAATGCGGATGGGAGTACCAAGTTTTCCTTTAGTTGGACCAGCAATCCCTCCCGGTATAAAGACATGGGGATGGAGGAGTTGTTGGCTGGTGATAAGGAGGTGGTGGGGATGTTGTTGAAGTTTGTCGATAAGTTGCCCACTAAGGGCTTAGTTAGGGTTTATAATTCGGTGCATCCGATAATAGATATCGAAGGTATCTGTTTATTACTTAAACTGTGTTAATAATGCTAAGTTGTTTTTATCTGAGTTGTGATGTGTTATTGTAGGGCATATGGCGTAGTCTGGAAAGAAGAATCCGGCGCTCTTTCAAACGTTGAGGAAAGAGATGGCCTCTAAGGCCAAGGCGGCTGGGAAGACTGATGTTCCCAACTTACAAGAATCGGTGGTGGAGGTGCACGTGCACGACGGGACAAAAAGGAAGGCTGAGCTTTCGCCTCGACCCGAAAAGGGAAAAGATGTGAAGAAAGTAAGGGCGACCCTGCTTGGAACGGGGTCGACTAGTGGAGAGAAGGGGCCGGAAGCTGGGTTGATCGAGCTGCCGGAGATATCCGTGAGGAAGGACATTTCAATTACCCTCCTAGATACCATCGTCAATTCTTTTGACAACATGGATGCGGAGCACATTGTGAGAACAATGGTCGAATTTGGGAGCAAGGCTTTAGTCTTGAGCCGGCGTGTGGGGTCACTTTATAGGATGGAAGTGAAAGAGGGAGGGTGGTCAGGAGAAGGTGGAGGAGTTGCAGGGGAAGGTGGATAAGCTGGAGGAGGAAAAGGCTGCATTGGAGAAGGCAAAAGAAGGCTGGGAAGCGGAGAGGAAAAGGTTGGCAACATGGAGGGTTTGTTGCTTGGACTCTGAGGAAAAACTGAATAAACGTATAGGGGAATTGGAGGAGGACTACGATGATTTGAAGGACAAGTACGATGGAGCTGTCGGTGAGCTTCATGATCTGAAGAACAACATCATACAGGAGCACATCAATGGTTTTGAGAAGGGATTGCGACAGTTGACTTTTTTCATCAAGATGTGGACATAACAGACTCGAGGTTTGATGTAAATAAGGATGTTATTGACGTAAAGTTGGTCCAGGAGGATGAGGAGAGTGGGAATGAGGAGGCGCAAGAGAAGGTGGTAGAGGACGAGAAGAAGGCGGGTGATGCCGAGGACGTAGCAGCTGATGCAGCAGAATAGGATTTTAGTTTTACTTGATTCGAGAATATTATGAGCCTATGTCTGTAATATTAGCTACATTTTGTTATGTTGGTACATTCTTGCACTTATGTTTAAATGCAATTAAGGTTCTGTATGATATTGTGTATGTCGATTTTTGATTATATGTGGTGTATGTGTGACGCAATCAATTGTATGTTAAGGGTGTTCGACCCAAGCCGCTTACTTGGTGTAAGGGTGGGGAACTTAAACGAATTAAGCATGAGATAAGGGTGTTCGACCCAGGCCGCTTACTTGGGGTAAGGGTGGGGAACTTAAACGAATTAAGCATGAGATAAGGTGTTCGACCCAGGCCGCTTACTTGGGGTAAGGGTGGGGAACTTAAACGAATTAAGCATGAGATAAGGGTGTTCGACCCATGCCGCTTACTTGGGGTAAGAGTGGGGAACTTAAACGAATTAAGCATGAGATAAGGGTGTTCGACCTAGGCCGCTTACTTGGGGTAAGGGTGAGGAACTTAAACGAATTAAGCATGAGATAAGGGTGTTCGACCCAGGCCACTTACTGGGGGTAAGGGTGGGGAACTTAAACGAATTAAGCATGAGATAAGGGTGTTCGACCCAGGCCGCTTACTTGGGGTAAGGGTGGGGAACTTAAACGAATTAAGCATGAGATAAGGGTGTTCGACCTAGGCCGCTTACTTGGGGTAAGGGTGGGGAACTTAAACGAATTAAAAGGAAAAACACATAGAGAGTCGTAAAGTAGGGAACCCTTCTTTTTATTTATTGAATAGGGGTGCCTCGTTAAAACCTCCTTGGCCAAAACCCTCCTTAGGGAACAAAGACCAAGTGAGGAAAAAGAGTACACCCGGGGTTACAGGTATTGGTTCGATTACAATACAGATTCAGCTGAAGTAGAACTTGAGGTGGGATACATTCCAAGTGTTGGGAATCTCTTCCCCAAATAATTGTTCTAGGCGATAAGCTCCTCCTCCTGCATCTTCTCGTATGCGGTACGAGCCGTCCCAATTGGCGGAGAACTTGCCATCCTTCTTTCTAGCATTGCTGGCCATTATCCATACTAGGTCCCCGATGACGAATGATCGTGGGTGTAGTTTTGCGTTATATTTCCTGGCAGCTCGTTGTTTGGTAGCTAAATTTCGTATCTGGGCTTTTTCTCTGAGTTCGTGTAGAAGGTCGAGATGTAAGGCCATGTTTTGGTGGTTGTGGGTTGGGTCGTATAGTTCTCGGCATAGGGATGGTTCGCCAATTTCTACTGGTATCATGGCGTCTACGCCGTAGACTAGGCTAAATAGGGATTCGTTTGTTGATGATTAGGGGGTGCATCTGTAAGCCCATAGTACTTCTATTAACTCTTCGGGCCATCGGCCTTTGGCGGTATCCAATCTCTTGCGAAGCTCTACGAGGATGACTTTATTTGCCGCCTCCGCTTGCCTATTGGTTTGTGGATGTTCTACAGAACTTGTGATGTGCTTGATGCCTAGGCCAGTATAGAATTTGGCTAACTCCTTGTCGATAAATTGTCGGCCATTGTCTGTGATGATGGTATGTGGTACGCCATATCTGCATATAATATCTTTCCACACGAATTGTTGGACTTGCTGGGCCGTGATGGTAGTTAGGGGCTTGGCTTCGATCCATTTAGTGAAATAATTGACGGCTACAATTAAGAATTTTACCTGCCCCTTGCCGGGTGAAAAGGGGCCGAGGATGTCCATTCCCCATTTAACGAATGGCCATGAGGACAGTATGTGGTGTAGGTGTTCTTGTTTCTGGTGAATAAGGTTGCCATGTTTCTGACATGGCTTGCATTTCCTGACATGATCTTGGCAGTTTGCTTCTATGGTCGGCCAGAAGTATCCGGCTCTGAGGAATCTGGTAGCCATGGTGCGTGCACTGGAATGGTAACCACAAATTCCTTTGTGTAGTTCTTTGATGATATATTGGGCTTGCTCTGCTGTGACACACTTAAGTAGGGATTGGCCATATCCGCGCTTGTAGAGGTCGTCTCCTATCATGGTGTACTTGGCGGCCTTAGCCAGCCAAGTTTTGTCCGCATCGAGTGGGGGGGGTTGCCAGTTTTGAGGTATTGAATGTAGGGGGTGGTCCAGTTTTGGCTTTGGGAGGGGGTGACGTTGTTGGCTGGGTGTGGGTTAAATTTAGGCAAGTGTGTGTGATGGAAGGTGTGGATAGTGTTTGTTGTAGTAAGGATCAGTTACGGTTTTTGAGCTTGGTGCTGGCCAATTTGGAAAGGATGTCGGCCCTGACGTTGTTGGTTCTTGGGATGTGTTCGACGCGGACTTGTTCGAAGGCAGATTGAATAACTGCATGGACCAGATGGTAATATTGTAGAAGGATGGGGTCTTTGATCTGAAACTCGTCATTTAGATGACCTACAGTGAGTTTGGAGTCGGTTTTGCACGTTAACTTCTTGACGCCTACTTCACGGGCTAGGGAAAGGCCGGAGAGGATGGCTTCGTATTCGGCTTGGTTATTTGACGTTTTGAAAGCAAAATGAAGGGATTTTTCGATGAGGATGTCGTTGGGGCCTTCTAAGATGATGTCGGCGCCGACACCCCTTGGATTTGAGGAACCATCTACATGAAGTGTTCACTGGTCCTCAATGGGTGTTTGTTGTAGGTCATTAACGAAGTCTAAAAGACACTGGACTTTGATGGGGCCGTGGGGTTCATAGCGGATGTTGAATTCTGACAGTTCCACGGCCCAAGATGACATGCGTCCGGCTAGATCTGGTTTTTGTAATATTTTTTGGGTTGGGTAGTCGGTCTTAACGGTTATGGTATGGTTTTGGAAATACGGGCGAAGGCGGCGTGCCGCGTGGACCAAAGATAGGGCTAGTTTTTCTACCATCTGATATCTGGTTTCAGGATCCTGCAGTGTTCTACTCACAAAATACACAGGATGTTGTGTGCCTTCTATTTCTTGAACAAGCGCGGCGTTGACGGTATAGTCGGTGGCCGTGATGTATACCAGCAGGGGTTGGCTGGTGTCCGGCTTGTGGAGGATAGGTGGGGAGGTTAAGGTTGTTTTGAGTTTATGGAAGATTTGTTCATAATCATCAGTCCACGTGAACCGGGTGGATTTCTTTAGGAGTTGGATTACGGATTGGGTTTGTTCGGCTAGTTTGGGTAGGAAGCGAGAGATGGCTGTGAGACGGCCGATGAGACGTTGGACCTCCTTGACAGTAGTGGGGTTGCGCAATTCAATGATAGCCTTGCATTTTTCAGGGTTAGCCTCTATGCCGCGTTGGGTTAACATAAAACCAAGGAATTGGCCCCAGTCAACGTCGAATACGCATTTGTCGGGATTGAGGCGAAGGTTATATTGGCGCAGTGCGGAGAACACTGCTGACAGGTCTTCAGCGTGTTGGTGATGACTTGGGGACTTGACAACCATGTCATCGACGTATACTTCGACACAGTGCCCTATTAGGTGGCTGAACACTTTGTCCATTAGTCGTTGGTAAGTTGCCCCAGCGTTTTTTAGGCCAAAGGGCATGACCCTATAGAAGTAGTTGGCATCGTCCGTGATGAAGGCGGTTTTATGCATATCTGCTACGGCCATGGGGATTGGGTTATACCCCGAATATGCATCCAAAAAGCTAAGTACCTTGTTTCCTGCCGCGCCGTCGACGAGTCGATCAATGTTGGGTAAGGGGTAGGCGTCGCGAGGGCAAGCCTTGTTCAAGTCCGTGTACTCTACGCACATCCGCCATTTGCCATTGGCTTTCTTCACCAAGACAACGTTAGAAAGCCAAGTGGTGTATTGAGCTTCTTCTATAAATCCTGCGCTCAGTAGCTTGTCAGCTTCGACCTTGGCCGCTTGCCGACGTTCTTCACCAAGCTTGCATTTTTTCTGGGATACATAGCGGGCTTCTTTATATATGGATAGTTTGTGGGATGCCACCTGGGGGTCTACTCCAGGGAGGTCAGCGACCGACCAGGCGAAAAGATCTGTGTTGTTGATGAGGATAGGTGTGATGGTGGCACGCTCGTCAGAGTTTAAACTGGTGCCTAGGTTAATAGACTGACCATTGGGAAGCTCTAGAGGAGTGGTGTCCTAGTTCGAGGCGGACATCCCGGCCTATTCTGGGGTTAAGGTCTTCGCCGGATAGGGCTATGCTGGAACCAGGGGGCCGTTCGATATGGTTGGTTTGTTGGATTGGGAGTTGTGGTCGCAAGCTTGCCATGTAGCATTCGCGTGCCAAGCGCTGGTCGCAGTGTATGGTCAGGATGTCACCGGATGGGGCAGGGAATTTCATGGCCAAGTGAGGGGTGGAGACGACTGCACCAAGGGTATTGAGGGAAGGACGACCCAGGAGGATGTTGTAAGATGTTGGCGCATCGACAATAAGGAAGCGGACGAGGATGGTTTTGGTTTGGGTTCCATCCCGGAAGACGGTGTGGAGGTCTATATAGCCCCGGGTGGATACCTGTTCGCCGGAAAAGCCATATATTGGTTCGTCATATGGGACCATGGCGGTGTCAGGAAGTTGGAGTTTTTGGTAAGTGGCCTAGTAGAGGATATCAACAGAGTTGCCCTAATCAACAAGGACTTTCTTAACGACATAATTCTCGATTTCGACAATGATGACCATGGGGTCATCTTGTTGGTGGTCGAGGCCGTGGAAGTCATCATCTGTGAATACAATAGGAGGCATATGGCGTCTGTGGTGGGAATGGGTGATGTGGTTGATGAATTGTATAATGCGGAGGTGTCTTTTTCTAGCAGAAGAGGTGGAGCCTCCGTTTGCGAAGCCACCAAAGATGGTGTTAATGGTGCCTCGTAAGGGGGGGTCGGCAGGGGTGATGTCGGTGCGGGCGGGCTCTGGTTGCTGATTGTTGGGTTGGGCGGGGTGGTTGTTGTGATGGGAGTCATTTGGTGGACGTCTGTGGTCAAGTCGCGGGGGGTGACAGGATTGAGAGGAGGAGGAATGGTCGTCTCTACGGATGAAGCGGCGAAAGTGGCCAGCACGGACCAGTTCTTCTATTTTGTCCTGGAGTGCTTTGCATTCTTCTGTAGTGTGGCCATGGTTGCGGTGGTAACGACAATATTTGGTCATGTCGGCGTTGGGAGGTGTGGTTGTCTTGCGTGGTGGAGGGATTAGATCGGCTTGGAGGGCTTCGTCCAAAATGCGGGAACAGGCTACTGTAAGGGGGGTGTATCTAGTGAAGCGAGGTTGGCGGGGTTCGTGTGGGCGGGTATCAGGGCGTGGGTTAGGTTGTGGGGTGGGGTTAGCGGTGGTGGTTACGTAGTCGTTGCAGAATTTGGTGTGAAGTGTTTGCATTTCCTCCATGCGGACATAGTCGGCTGCACGCAACTTGAGTTCGTGCATAGAGGCAGGTGGGTGGAGATAGACGTTGTTGGCGAAGGGGTCGGGTTGTAGGGTAAGAGTCATGCACTGGAGAATCATCTCTTGGTTGAAGTGTGGTGTACGAAGGGCGGCTTTACTGAAGCGATCGATAAATGCTCTGAGTGGTTCGTTAGGTTCTTGTCTGATGCCCAGTAGGGATATGGTGGTGGTTTGATGGGGACGGCTTCTGGCGAAGTGGGTGGAAAACATGTGGGAGAGGATGTCGAAACTGTCGATTGAGTAGGGCGGAAGAGTTGTGAACCATTCTAGGGCAGGGCCTTTGAGGGTGGTGGGAAAAGCTTTGCAGAACACTGCGTCTTGAGATGTGTACAAGGCGACATAGGTGATGTAGACTTTCAAGTGCTTGTCAGGGTCAGTTTCGCCAGTATAGCGATCCAGGGTGAAAGGTTCCCACTGGGCTGGGAGAGGGGTGTTGGCGATAAAGTTCGTGAATGGGTGACGGCGTCTGGGCTGGTGAGGAGGGAGCATGTGAGGCGGAACGGGGTGGTTGATCATAGTGGGAAAGGTGGAGGTGATGTTGTGAGGGGGAATGTGGGTTGTGGGAAGGTATTGTGGGTTATAGGGTGGAATATGTGTGGTGTGTAGGGTGGTGGGTATGTTGTAGGGGATCTGGGTGGTAGGAAGGGTGGCGGTGGGGGTTGGGGGTGCGGTAAGCCCCGGTTGACCAGATGGAAAGTAATGGGGATGGGCAGAGGTAACGGGTGTCTGTTGGGTGGTGGTGAAGGTGTGAGGGGCGGGATTGTATTCACTTTCTTCCTCTGTAGGCTGGAAAGCCGGAGACTTCACAGCTTCTGAGATTTCTTTGGCTTTTCCCTTCAGATTGGGATCAACCTCGATCCTTCGCCTGAGGCGAGAGTTTTCTTGTCTCAATGCCTCCATTTCTTCAGCACTACGTTTCTTCAGATCTGCGAGTTCCTGTTGCATCTTTGCTTGGCCATCTAGGATGGTGGCCAAATCAGGGGTGATGCCAGGAGATCCAGAGGGACCAGCATCCGCTTGCTTGTTCACTCCAGCTTTGCTACGAGTGGAAACCATCTTCAGAGAAAAACGGGTACTACAGGTGTTTGTCTCGTGCCCCACGGTAGGCGCCAATTGTTCCTGCAGAGAACAAATAAGATGAGTTAGGCAAAAGTGTCACCTTACCATGTAGACCGCTATCTCTTCGGTTGGTTTCTCCCCGGTTGATACATGTCAGCTTGGACCCAGGAGGGGTTACCTGCAGAAGAGTCTCCGAAGCTCAAGTAAGTCAAAACTCTCAGAAGGTCAAATCAGTGATTAATGAATGCGTACCTTTAATTACTGGGGTCCATACATATTTATAGAGCATTAATTATGTCTGATTACCTCATGGGCTGGGCCTTGACTTGGGTCCTAGCTTGGGCCATGAGTGGGCCTGGGCCCTAACCTAGGCCCTTAAGACCTATTGAAGGTGGGGGCTTCTATTTTACTGTCTTTTAGAGTTATCAGCCTGGAGTAGGCGGCCCGGACCGGCTACCTACCTTGACGACTTATATTGGTTATAGGAGGTGTAGATCATTCCTTCAGATGTATAGGTTAAAACCGGTACAAGTTAGGCTAACTCAGCCTAGGCTGGATACTTGGCTGCCTTGATATACACATTGTTTACTTATTTGGTCGAGTTTGGTTAGGTGTGGTACAATACATGTTTAAATATCGTGGTCAATCTGGTTTCAGAAAAGAGTTTTCAATGATTTTGAACTTTACAAAATTTTTTAAATGGGCCAATTATCCCTTGCCCCATCCTTCCTGGCTTAAACTCCTTTTAGCGTTTACAACTAGTATCAGAGTGGGTTCTTGAAAATTACTCAAGTTTGATCCTGAATTTTTTTCTTTCAAATGGACGAAAACAAACTCCCTTTTGCTGAAGGTGTCTTTATTCATAAGCCTTCTATGTTTTGTGGTGTTAACTATCAATTTTGGAAAATATGCATGAAAATGTTTGAGGAATCTATTGACCATTCATTCCTAAGCATATTTTTGATAATAAATAGGTTAATAAATCATGGAGCCTCTGGATAGAAGATGAGAAAAGGAAGGTTCAATATGATTGTGATGCTAAAAGCATCTTAACATTATCATTGAATCTGTATGAGTTTTTCAAGGTATCTCAATGTAGTATTGCAAAAGACATGTAAGATGTGCTTGAAGTCACACATGAAGGAACAAATTTTGTGAAGATGGCAATAAAGCATGTGTTGATCCAAGAGTACGAGTTGTTTAGAATGCCACGTTGAGAAACTATATTTGATGTTCAAAAGAGGTTTACACACATTATAAATCATCTCATTGGTTTGGGAAAGGATTTTGACAAAGAGTTGAACATCAAAGTCTTATAGAAGTTGGAAACCTAAGGTAACAACAATCTCAAAATCTAAGGATTTATCAACAATGATTATTGCCTCAATGTTTGGGAAGCTTGTGGAGTATGAAATCGAGATGAACAAATTAAATGAGCAAGAGAGTAGTGAAAAAATGTAAAGAACATTGCATTGAAATATAGCACTCGCGAGAATGACGACTCAGATGAAGAAGTGGTTGAGATCATTGACAATGAAAATTTGAATCCCCTGGTAAAGAAGTTTGGAAAACTTCTCAACAGAAAAGGTAACAAAGATAATGAAAAGAGGTATTACTCTAAAACAAATTAATCTGATAAGGACACATTAAGATTGAGTGTCCAAATTTTAACCAAAACAAGGATAAAAGTGCTAACAGGAGACAGGAAAACAAGTCCAAGGAAAAACATGCATGCATTGCATCAGGAGACAATGATGATTCAATAAGTAGCTCATCATAAAAAGAAAATGAGGAAGCAAATACACTTGCTATTACAAACAATTAATTAAAAGGTCTAAATAATCTACTTATAAAAGATTTAACCGATTTAACAGAAAACCTTGATATGATTTAAAAAAATTCAGTTTGTGATAATCAAAATCAGTTGATTTCAAAGCCTTGTTAAAACTACATTGTTTTATAAAACAAGGTCAAATATCTTTCGGCAACTTGTGCAAGGTATACAAAAGTAAAAGCTAATTTAGAAGTTGTACTTGACTCACAAAATTGTGTTTTTGGAAAAGCTGGAATTGGTTACAATTTTTTGTTCTTAAAAGAAAGTCAAGAAGTTTGCAAATTTCCTTTGCATGAGCAAATCAAATGATATGTCTTTTACAATTTGCGATTATTGTTTGAGAAAAGGTCATGTGGTAAAAGATTGTACTGTTAGAAAATATGATATACCTAAGGGATATTTTAAATGGATCCCAAAAGGACTAAGGAAGAATTAACCCTATTGGACCCAACCTATTAAGGGTATCATATAATGTTAATTTGTTTTGCAGGTCTTAAAAAGTGACAAAAAAGATTTATTGTACCTAGATAGTGGGTGTTCCAAGCACATGACTGGAGATGTAGGGAAATTTGCAAAGTTGAGCTTAAATAAATAAAGGCTTTGTGACTTATGGAGATAATAACAAAGGGAAAATTCTTGGAACAGGAACCATAAGCAATGGATCTTCATTTGACAACAAGAACGTTCTCTTAGTAAAGGGTTTAAAGCACAATCTGATAAGTATAAGCCAATTATGTGATAAGGGACATAAAGTAATCTTTGGACCTAGCTATTGTCTCATATTTGATGCACTACAAGAAAAAGCTTTATTACCCATGCATTATTTCCCACAAATATTTTTTTCGTGGGTAAGCGGTATATTTCCCATGGAATATTTCCCACAGATATTTTTCCATGGATAAGAAATTTATTTCCCACGCATCATTTTCCACATATTATTTTTTGTTGGTAAATCAAGTATTTCCCACGCACCGTATCCTGCACATATGTTTTCATGGTTAATGGGGTATTTTCCATGAGTTGTTTCCCACGTAAAATATTTCATGAAAAAAAAATCTCTTAGAGCCCTTAAATTTGTGTTCACAGATAAAATATTAATTAGTTTTCATATATTATTTCCACACAAATATACTTTTGGGTATTTTTTAAAAGTAAAATCAAATCCGTGGGGAAATGAATAAAATTAGTGGGAAATAAAATTTAATTTAAGGCTGCAAAAACACATTTTAATCTAAAGGCGTAAATATAAGTCTTCGGGCTCACCGAAGTAAATTTGAACTTTTTAACTGAACAAGCTCAACTCACTCCGCCAGCCACTGTGCTTCTGTTGCTCACCTTGCGTTGCTTCAGCCACCATTGCCAAGGGCATTGCTACACAATCCATCATTCTTAGGTACAATGTGAACCCTAATTCCATTTTCTACATTGGTAAGTCGTAATTCATCACTCCACTTCCTCCGATTCTTTACGAATGCCATTTCCGTATTCGAACCCTAATTCTTGCGTTAAATGATTGTTATGATGGTTTATTATTCTAGATTTTGTTTTGGTTTTGATTGTTTATGGGGTTGGATTCTAAATGTGGTTTTATAGGTTTCGTTTGGCTCTATTTGTAAGACTTAGGAAAAATTAAATACTTAATTAAATAATTATCTAATAAATGTGGGTAGTAGAAGCTTTTAAGGCATTTAATGCGGGGTGTTACGATGTGGAAAGGTACTAACTCAAATGGTTGAGAGTACTTTGATTGTGTGAGAGGACTTGGGTTCGAGTCCTATGTATGCCATATGTGTTATTTGATTGATTATTAATTTTAATAAATTGCATGATTAGGTTGGGTACTAACATAATTATATAATTAGAGGATTTAACACAAACATGACTTGGTTGAATTGGTTGTGCCTTGACTTTGGAATTGCAAGGGTTTTTGGAGTCTAAAACCTAGAAGGTAGTAAGGAGCACGGGTTTGGGAGTGAAGAGTGCATAAAAGGGAATCAAGAGAGCTGGAATTGGAGGGCACCAAGAGAAGTTAATTTTTGGGCAAGAGGAACCATCATCCTTCCTTGTTTTAAGCATAGGAAACCAGGTAAGGGAAGCTATTTTCGTGTTTTAGGTTATGTGTATGAGTAAGAGTTATATTCTCATAATTGTATGTTGGTTTGCCCTGAATTCTTGTGCCTATGTGCTGTCAATTGGAATGTTGGTTATTTGGATGTTTGTTGAACAATGCCTTATACCCTGGTATGAATATGATGGAGGTATTATCTGTGTTGTATGATGTGTTATGTGCAATATAAAAAATTGGTGTCAAATTGGGTCTAAATAATGTCTATATAACTCTTGAATTGTTTTGGATTGCTTGGTAAATGTGGAGGGAAGGAAATTGGGTTGGAATTGGTATCAGGGTGCGTGATCAGGGAAGAATGTCTGTTAATCTCGCTCAGGTGAACCAAGCTCGCCTAGGCGAAAATAGTAGAAACTCAAACCCTGGTGTTGCTTGAGCATCTCCCTCAGGCGAGGGTATCTCGCCTAGGCGAGAGATCGTGAAGTGTTGAGGTTGTGTTCGAGGGGCTCGCTCAAACGAGTAGTCCATGGATTGGGCGACAGAGCACCTCACTCAAACGAGAGGTACTCGCCTAAGCGAAAAATCACGAGAGATTGCGTGTGGTTGCAGGACTCGCCGCCTAGGCGAGAGAATTAGGTTTAGGCGAAGGGAGCTCTCGCCTGAGCGAGTAAGGCCTCGCCTAAGCGAGTTTTCATACCTTGTTACTGTCACAGGCTCGCCCAGGCGAGAGAGCTTAGCTTAAGCGAGTCAAGCCTGATCGCTTGAGCTAAAGCTTCTAGCCTAAGCAAGAATTGTGGGTTGTGTGTGTAAGACCCGTGGAAATTAATCAATTAAATAATTAATTAAGTAATAAATGTGGGTGGTGGGAAGCTTTGAAGTCATTTAATGTTAATGGGTGTGATGTGGAAAAGTACTTGCTCAAATGGTTGAGAGTACTAGTTCAAGTCCTATGTATGACATTTGGTGTTATTTAATTGTTTTTGTTGTTTGTGTTGGCATAATTGTGAACCGCGAGTGATGTATAACTATAGAATTATAATGGTTATTCCAAAATGTGAATTGGCATAGTGGTTGTGCTTTAGCCTTATGGGTGAAGGGTCCCGGGTTCAAACCTTGAGGGACATAAAGTTGACTTTATTTTTGTTTAAACTAAGGTTGACTTAAAGGTAAAGGGGCCGCGAGAACACCAGCAGAAGGGGCACCAAAATAGGGGGGCTGAAAAACCATAGTAACATTGAATAGAATTTAAAACCATAATTAAGCCCATTTTCGTTTCATTTTTTTAACCCATTATTAAGGCACCTATAAAAGCCACATTTTTGGAGAGAATGAGGGTTTCTAGAGTTTTTAGTTTGGCTTTAGGAGAGGAGCACAAATTGAGAGTGGGAGAGAAGAGTGTGGGTGTGCAAAAGGGCTGAAGCAAAAAGGGTGGGGAATAAGGAACCTTCTTCTTCCCAATTTTATTGCAGAATTACAGGTTAGTGGAGCTGAACCTAATTTTCGTATTGTTATTTTAGGTGTATGAATTTGATAATTGTATGGTATGGTATTCGTGTTAAATGCAATTTGATTTTGTGGTTAGGGTGCTTTGATATTGTTGCTTGAAAGTCCTACCAATTGTATGAGTTGGAGGGGCTCATGCACTGTTCGCGTGGTTCATGGTTCTAAACTGGCTTTTGGGATTATATTGGGCCACTACTGTTATAAATTGTATTCTGTGAAATAAGAATTTTGTGGGGCATTTGCTGTGATTCATAATCTGGTTGGGTGAGATTATGTGTAAAGACATGCTATGCATCCTTATGATTAGAGGGAGGGTTTTGGGTATTGCTGATTTAAATCTCGAGGTTTGGTAGTTCAAATGGTTATATAACATACTTTGGAGTGTTGCTTGACATTAATCTTACAATTGGTAATGATTAAGTGGGGTTTTGGTTCAATTTTGGTGAATTGTGTGCGTGAACAGACTCAAAAATCGGCAAGTCTTGCCCAAGCGGGTCCATCTCGCCTAAGCGAGAGTTGCAGAGTCTCATTTTTGGTTCTGGTTCGTGTGTCTCGCCTAGGCGGCCAGGAAAAGGGTTGAGCGACTTGGTCTCTCGCTCAGGCGAGAGACACTCGCCTAAGCGAGGTCGCGAGGAAACCTGGGAGTTTTGAGTGGGACATCTCGCCCAGGCGAGAGGTTTTGGTGTTCTAAGCGACAGGTATGCTCGCTTAGGCGAGAATGCTCGCCTAAGCGAGGTCGCGATGAGACTTGGTGTGTTCTTTGTTGAATCCTCGTCCAAACGAGGATCTTTGTGTGGGTTGAGCGACTTGAGGTCTCGCTGAGGCGAGAAGTGTAAGACCCACTAAATTTAAATAATTAAATAAATAATTATCTAATAAATTCGGGTAGGAGAAGCCTTTATGGCATTAAATGTTAACCTTCATGACGTGGGAAAGTACTAGCTCAAGTGGTTGAGAGTACTTTGATTAGGTGAGAGGACTTGGGTTTGAGTCCTATGTATGTCAATTATGTGTTATTTATGTGAATTTATATTTATATATATATATATATAATCATGTTGGGGAATGATATAGTAATTAAATTATATTATTTAGCATGAAACATGAATTAGCATGATGGTTTGGTATTGACTTGGCATTTTAGGGTTGTGGGTTCAAACCTTGGGGAACCCAAATTGAACTTCATTTTTGGCTATTTTGACTTTAGATTGGAATTTCAAGGGTTAAAAGAAAACTCTAATGGACATGGCAGCTGTTGAAAAACAAAAGTTAATTAGGATATTGAATGGTAAGTAATTAACTTAGGATTAATGCCATTTTCGTTTTCTCACATTAAACCCATAAGACCATTTTAAAAGGGTATTTTGAGGTAGGAGAGAAGGTTTGGTTGGGCTGTAATTGTGGTTGCAGAAGAGAACACGAAATTGTGAGTTTTGGTGAGTGTTGAGTGAGGTTTGGGGGGGCTAAGTTGGAAGAAGAGCAAGAAGGCTATTGGTGATCAAGGAGGAAATAGAGAACTTATCAAATTAAGCAAGGAATACAGGTTAGGGGAGTTCCTTCGTTGTTTTAAATTGTGACTGTTGCGTAATCATGTAATGAATGGAATTGTTAAAGCCTGCATCTCTATCAAGGTTGAGTTTTGCTCGCCTTTCTGGATTTTCCAGAAATTGCCTGGCGGTAGGTCATGTGCTGCCAGGCGGCCTATGTGTTTTACTCTATTTTCTGGGTTCGCTTATGAACCGCCTGGCAGCTGAGGATGGCCCGCCAGGCGATGCAACGTGCGTCTTCTCATTTTCTCGTTTTGGTTGGTTTGTCAGCGATGCCGTGGTGTTTGGATTGTATTTCTAATGTACATATTTAATTGGCATGATGAATTATGGGATTGTAGTTACTCAATTGATTGGACATTGCATGAACTTGAAAATTGCATGAATATCAATTGGTGGGTTAATGAATTGGGGATTTTATAGTCGCATTAGATTAATTGGTAAGGTTAGTGGAATTTCGTATATGGAGGAGTATTATGAAGGAATAATGAATATAAACATGTGAAGGCAGCCTATTGGATCGTAAATCGAGTGGAATCAGAATTGTAGGGGTTGGAATAAGCTTCGTAGGTGTTAAGAAAATTTCTGGGTTCCTGGAACTGCAAGAACTGCTTGGCAGCACCCAATTGGCCGCCAGGCGCCACATCAGAGATGCGTGGTGTTTTGATTCACGAAAACGCTATTTTTCGTACTTTTCGCGCAACAGTAACCGCCGGGCGGTGTTTTAGTCCCGCCGGGCGCCAGTTCTTCTGATTCTGGGCGCTAGGCGCCACCAATTTTTTTGGTTCGCACAGTTTTCGTAAAACTGCATTTTCTGGTTCGTAAACCGTCCGATTTAGGTGAAATTTTGACAGGTGGTCCATAACACGTGGTTCTTCACTTTGAATGGTGGAGATTGGATTTGGAGGTCAGTAGCTAGAGATATACAATACTTAATATTGCTAATTTTAGAGTTTGTAAAATACATGAATAAGCCCTTGATTAGTTCAAGTAACTTCTAATGAAGCAAAATTGGGTGCATGTGGTAAGTTAAATTCATAATGTATGTTAATTGGGTAGGAGTGAGATAATTATGTGAGATATGGTATGGATGGTGAAAATTTACCCTAGTCGTGGTTTTGTGCTTGTGAATTTTTATTGAGGTACATATGCAATATTGACAAAAGTGTGGTGTCATGAGTTTATAAAAATATCAGAATGTATGATCCTAAGACGGGGTGTATGTGGAATGTATGTGGCATGTTTAAAGGGGTAAGTGAAGGAGAGTATGGGTGCATGACAATACTTGATTTGATGGGGCATGTTTGAATGGGTGTGGTGTAATCTTATTATAGTTGTATGACTGGAAAACTAGGTTGTGTTGTAAATTGTTGTGTTGTATGATTGGGATCCCTTGGGGATCTGTTTAAGTGCCAAGAAACCCATAGCACTGCGCGAGCGAGCCGCCAGGTGGACGGAACATAAATCAGTGGCAGTGGCCACTATTGACGCGTAGCGCCTAGAGGTAGGGAGGGTTTCGCCAGGCGGAATGGAACAGCAGAGGGGCTGGAAGGAGACTGGCGCCTAGCGGCAGGGCGGAGTCCGCTAGGCGGTGACAGTGCAGTGATGATTCTACAGGCACTTGGCGCCTGGCGGTGTGTGATGCCCGCCATGCAGTCTGGACCCAGTGTTTGCTTGGCAACGTGAGATGCGCACCAAGCGGTTTTGATTTAGTGATGGTGCGCGAGGAAAGGTTTCTACACAGCTTTAGGTGATGTTCATGATGCGAAGCTTTGGCTGGGGGTCCAGTTACGAGTGTAACCCGTATTGGAGTAACACGTGACCACTCTAGGTTGTAGCCTGGTGGTTTAGGAAGTCCAGTGGAGTGTGCGAGTTGTGGCTCGTACGACGAGGTTCGGGTGATTGCCCTCTTCAGAGTATTCTGATAGAGTTTTGGTAGTCTGGAACAGCTACAAACTTTATGTTTGTTTCGGGGAGCTCCACTTGGTGTTACAGTGAGATGTTGTGGCAAGGTTATTCCCACGTGTGGACTATCAGGTGGTGGCCTGTAGTCGGAGGGGCGAGTAGACACTCGTGCAGCGCAGATCGATCATTGTTCTCACCTAAAGGGTATAGAAATGATAGACATCTAAATGCAAGTACTAGTAGTGGAGAATAAAGGAAAAAGGGAGAAGAATACCAACCCGGGGTTTTAATGTTGCGACGTTGTATTTAATATTATATTTGTTGGTTTTATTTAAATGAGCTCACCCTATCTGTGTGTGTGTGGCGATGATCATGTAACTTGTTACATGAGAGCATATGTTAATGCAGGTGAGCAGGCGGATACGTAGAGACGGAATGGGGATCACGATGGGATTATTTACTCAGTTTTATTATGATTTTCTTTTGTAATTTTTATGGTTTGGTTTTGTAATAAATAAATAGTACAATTTTAATTACTACGGAAGCGATGTTGAACTTTTAATTTTCCCGCGTTTTTGGGAAATTGCGAGAATAAATGCGATGTTTTATAAATCTTATTTCTTATTTATTTTTAAATAGTAATTTCCGGCTAGGACGTTACAAGAAAAGCTCGCATAAGCGAGTTGACAAGGTACAACCATTGTTACACGCTCGCTCAGGCGAGGTGGGCTAGCCTAAGCGAGACCGAGGTTTTAGCTTGGGCGAACTGACATGGCTTAAGCGAGAATGGCGCAGAGTCATGTGTCTGTGCACTGTTTAGACTGCTTGCTTGTTATTTCCTAAGGGATAGGAATTATATGCTTGTGTTTGTGGTGTTTGATCTTGAAGGACAAAGTCCAATAGGGGTTTGGGATGTGCTTGATGGTTGGACGCATGATGGGCATGGAACTGGTTGAGTTCCCGTCGGCTACTAATGGGCGAAGAGTCCTTAGTATGTTGATTACATGCGTCGGGCGCACAATGGGCAAGGAATTGTTACGTTCCCGTAGGCTACTATTGGGCGAGGAGTCCATAGTATGGTGATTGCGTGCGTGCCAGGGTCCAAGTCGAGAAGGCTTGAATGATTTACTACGGACGAGGAGTCTGTAGGCAGGACTATGAGCGGGATAGGCTCATAGGGTTGGACCACGAATGAGTTAGTTTCGTGGGAGCATAGTGAAGTCCCAAGATCTAGTTCATGTAATTGACTCATGAAGGACTAAGAGTTCATGGATGGGTAATTTGAAAACAATAAGATATTTAATTATGTTATTTTGGGATGGGTGGCATATTTATGTCATGTGTATTTTTAATTCTTGTGCATAGCTCACCCTTTCTATATATATGTGGCGATGATCAGATAACTCGTTATCCGGGAGCAGATGATTTGACAGGTGGGCCAGAAGATGCTTAAACTCGGAGCGAGGGATAGCATGGGATTTTGTATATATGTTTATTATTTTGGTTTTGAGATAATTATGTAATCTTTTGGGAGCCATTTGAATATTGTTTCAGTTTTATAAATCATGGACTCCTATTTTTATTATACGTGTATTGAAGTTTTAAATTTCCTGTGTTTTTGGGAAATGGTATTATATTAAATGAGGTATTTATTTTATTTCTTGTTTTATTTATTAAAAATGAGTAATATTCCTTAGGGATGTTACAGTGTGTGTTGTTTGGATGCAATTGAGGCGAACTTGGATCAGGGGATGATGTGCCATGAACGGGTAGGTTCATGGATGGTGGTAACACGTGATGATATGAGCGGGAAGGTTCATATCCAGTTACTCTCGTGTGAGGATACAGGCGAGGTAGGTTCGTATGGTTCGGCTCACACTTGAGAGATGCTGCGTGTAGGGAGGTACGTAGTTGGTGGATCACGTGTGTTGGACTACGGGCGGGCAGGTCCATAGAGTAGGACTACGAGCAGGGAGGTTCGTAGAAGCAGGACCACAAGCGGGCAGGTTTGTGCGAGCATCATAAACCCTGATTCCAAGGCTAACAATGTTAAGTGAATTGAAGGTTGTAAAACCTTGGGAAATTAGGAACTTGGCCAAGAACTAACTAGAATAGAATAAATGGGTGTGCTGTTGTTATTTTCAAAATATTATATGTTATTTAATCATTTATAAGCTCACCCTTTCTGTTTGTGTATGACGATGATCGTGTGATTCGTTACACGGGAGCATGTGTTGATACAGGTGATGCTGAGGACGCTCAGGCGACAGAGTGAGGGCTAGCTGGGATTAAGCTAGGATTTTATTTATGTTATCACTTATGTTTTGATTTTTATTTTGGAAATTGTAAAGTTTTAAATACTACGATTTTAATAATTGTGGCGCGATGTTTAAATATTTTAATTTTCCCGTTTTTTGGGAATAATGATATCGTGACATTTTATTTTATTTTCTTTCTTTCTTTATTTATTTAATTTAGTAATATTCCTTAGGGATGTTACACTATTTCTATGAATTGGAATCTCAAACTAGGATATCACAAGTCTTAGGGTTTGCTCACTTCCTCTTCTCGTTTTTGTTTCACTTTCTGTGCTTGAGAAAACGTTTGTTTTTGTATTAATGTTCCTATATTTGATCCTTTAGTGTCTTTAAGTTGTGTGTAAAATTAAGTCCAAGTAGTTGTAAGCATCATGGTTGGAGTGAAACCAAGCTATGAAAGCACCTTGGTGAACATAGGGCCTACTGATGGGTAGAATGAGGTAATATTTGTTTTAAAGTTCCTAGATCTATAGGTGCACCATCAACAGCACTAGCAACAACTGTTGCACCCTTGCTTTGTCCTACTACACACCATCCCCAAACGCATCTATTGGATCCATACCATCATGATCCTCAATTGTTGGTACCTTAAAAGACCCATCTCTAGATGTTGTATCCAAACCTCCATCCTCAACGATTGTACCTATGCATCCATATCTAAATGTTGCATCTAGACCTTCATCCTCAGTTATTGCACCTAAGCCTCCATCTCTAGATGTTGCATCTAGAACTCCATCCTCAATTATTGCACCTAGGCCTCCATCTCTATATGTTTCATCCAGACCTTCATCCTCAACTATTGTGCCAAGGCCTCCATCTCCAGGTGCTGCATCCAGACCTCAATCCTCAACTATTGCACCTAGGCCTCCACCCAGGCATCTATCTTCAAATGTTGCATTAAAACCCCCATCCTTAGTTATAGCACCTAGGCCGTCATCCCTAGCTATTCCACCTAGGCCTCCATTTCTAAATGTTGTAGCCACACCTCCATCCCAAACTATTGCACCTACGCCTCCATCTCCAGACGTTGCATCCAGACCTCCATCCTTAACTATTCCACCTAGGCATCCATCTTCAGATGTTGCATCCAGACCCCTATCCCCAACAATAGCACCTACTTTGTCATCTATAACACTTGCATCTAGACATCCATCACAAGTTATTCCACCTAGGCCTCCATCTGCAGATGTTAGATTTAGACCCATATCCCCAACTGTAGCATCTAGGACGCCATCCATAGTATTTACACCTAGACCTCCATCCATAACTTTGGCACGTAATTCTTTATCACCGGATGTTGCATCTACATCATCTTCAGTTATTGGATCCACAGGTATCCCAGGTGTTACATCTACACCTTCACAATCAAATACATTTGATGGTGTTAATATGGAGGATGATGATCATGTATTTGATGATGGAGATGATGAATACACTAAACCAAATCTTCTTATGATTAAACCCATTGGAGGAAGGTATGTAATACATATCATTATAATATTTATCACACAATTTGGCTATATTTAAACTAAGTTTATTTGAAAAAAAAAATGATTCATGAATTCCTTTATATTTTGTAGGTTTCATCCGTGCAAGATTGCAGCAAAGGCTATCACATTGACTATAAAGCAACAATATCAGAATCCTTGGCCTACATAGGGTGCAATTCATAAACAACCTCAAAACACATTCTTCAAATGTTTTAAGGTATTTTTATTTAAATTTATGCTAAACATTTAATCAATTCATAAGAATAGGCACTTGGTACATTCATTTATTAGACAACTAATTACACTTTTTTTACTTTTTTTTTTATCTCATACACAAACATGTGACTTGGAGACATGAGCATGAGAACCAAATTAGAAAAAAATCCAGTTCAAAAGCTTCTCATAGACTGTCTAAGATGTTCATGGAAGCTCGAAATGCTAGGAGACGACCTCAATCAATTGTAGAAAGGTTGTGGAATAATCTCCTAACTCATTTGAGAGCAGCTTCTTATCATACCAAGCGTGGGCAAGAAAAGAAAAATAGAGCATTTGAGAGGGTGGGTGTATGCACACATGTGGCTCCATTAGTGTGCACGAGCATGCCATTCACATGGTATGTACATTAAAAACACTTATTTCTTAGGTCATCAACATTATACATACAACTTAATTTATTTTTATTTTGTTTTTAGGCAAAGGAGATTGGTCGAACTCCATTTGTAGATGAAGTCTTTGAGCAAACACATATACAAAAAGATAATGGTGAATTTGTTAATTATAGATTTAAGAGGACTCATGTGAGTGTCCTTTATATAATATGCTTACTTTAAACCAATTTTTCATATGATTTAATATATTTGTAAAATAACATATTTTGTGAACAATAGGAAGATTTTCAGCCTAAATTTATTGAGGCTATGTCTGAGGTAGCACCGTCGGTTGGTACCAAGAGTTGCACTCCCCTAGACCCTATTGAAGAAGAGAAGCTTAGGGCACATTGTTGGGTGGCGACTACTGGTGGGAAGAGAAGGGGACGCCTATATGGTGTTGTGGATCTTGCTCGTATCTATATCGGTGAAGATGAAAATATCATGAAGCACACACAACTATCTTGCAGTCAGCCTCAACATATAGAGGAAATTAATAGACTAAAGACATCTCTTCATCTATTACAATCCAAATTTGAGACATTTATCAATGTCTTCATTCCATATCTTCCTCAAGATGCAGCTCAAACAAGTTAAGCCTTTTTTACACATAAACTAATAACATGAACCAACAACATGTGAATGAAAATGACCACAAACTGGAACATGATGTGTGATATTATGAATACTGGATATTGTGAATATGATAATGTTTTTAGTTGTTTTTTGATATGAACATGAACACTTATGTGGGAGGCTATACTTTGTTCCATGAGTTTAAAAGAAATGCTTAATGCTATATATTTGCACATAATAAGGTGTGTGTTCTCATTGTTATTATATAGTACAAAAATCATGAGCTTTTGGTAGTGGCGTTGATCTAAAGTAATTTACATTGAGCCATCACTAGTGCAATTTTGATTATTTAACTTGCATTATAGGTCTCGGTTATCAGGAAACCAAAGTATATAATGGCACGATGATATTTTTGTAATTCCTGCTAGCTTTTCTGCCTTGTTTCCCTCAATACCTGAAGCGGAATATACTTTTATGCCTCTGTTGCAATAGACCTACTACCGTAAAGCCTTTTAGGCTTCGGTTTCCCTAACCTAAAGCAAAAATTAACTGGGAGAGGGACATTTAGCCTCGATTAAAATTGAATTGAGGCCAAAAATCACTCTTTTACCTTAGTTAAAATTGAACTGAGGCCAAAAATCATTATTTTACCTTGGTTAAAAATTGAACTGAGGCCTTATACCAAGTTAGGGATTCAAAATGTGAATGCACTGTTCTTCGTCTTCCATAGCGCAATATTCACGTTTCTTCTCCCCTGATCGCACCTCCTCCATCAATGTGTTGATTTCACTTAAGTTGCCACTGTATGTAAAAAATCTGATCTGTCATGAATTTTAATCTATTGTTTTCACAATTCTATATGTTGATTTGATTAAAACTAAATCTGGAAGTATAAAGTTCAATTTCACGATTTTCAATTGACTGATTTCTGAAATCAACTTATTGATTTCATTTAACTAGATTTTGTGTGCAGTCTTTAATGAAATGTTGATTTTTTAGTCGACTGAATTATAAAATCAATCCGTTGATTTTACTTAAACTGCAAATTTCCTAACAAATTTAATTCCAAAGCTGACCCAGTCAAAGAGAGCATCTTGTGTCAGGTACTATCTGCCCCCAACAATTATTTCATCAACTATGTGTTATTTTTTTCATTTGTTTGACCAAAAATCATGTGTGGTGTGCAATTCCAATATGCATGCATCTTACATGATCTGAACTAATTGATTCACTCATAAAAATTCATTAGAAACATCATGAATTCTTGAGATACTGCAATCAACTATAGTAATCTGACTTGGGTAACCTAAAATGAATTAATGGAATAAATTTGTACCATTTAATCGATTGTTTCTGAAAATCAGCCTATTTAATTATAAATATTGCACTTGAAATCTTGCATTTGCATCATAAATCTCTTAGAAACAACCATACCCGTAATCATCATGCATCATCATCAATGGAAAGCTACCCAATTTGATGAAGAACACTCTACTCCTCCCACTCCAAGGTCTCCAAATCAAGAACACCATGGGAGAATTGAGGCTTGGTTCGAAGGCCATGAGGATAACATCCAAGTGTTCCTCATTGAGATGACTAGGAAGGAAATCAACATTCCTAAGGTGCTAGGTATTCGTGGCTGAGAGATGAGGGATTTAAGAGCCTATTTCAACAACTCAAGCATCAAAGATTGAAGACCTTCCTTGAACTTTTACGGAAGATATATCCTGACTTGGTAAAGGTGTTTTTCACTAACTTGGAATTCAAAAATGATGTTTTGTTGTCCAATATCAAAGGAGTCCACATGGAGATCAACAAGAAGGCTTGGAAGGATGTTGTTGGACTTAAAGCAAGAGGTGTTCAAGTGAGAAAAGGTGAAACTGGTGATGTGCAAGAGTTCAACAAAGTCTAAAACTATGGGCAATGCTTAAGGAACCCTACTGCTGAGATCAAACATTTCCATGTTGGTGGTCTCAAGGTAGATCAAAGGTTTCTTGCTATGATAATCACAAAAATTATAGTTCCACGTGGGAGCAACCACTCTACATTGAATGAGGGAGATTTGATCCTCATGTATTGCATCCAAAACAATGTACAAGTGGATTGAATCTTTGTGCTTCATGATCACATGCTCAAGGCCAAGAGGCTCACGGGTCTCAAGTTGCCCTATGTGGTTTTGATGTCCAAGTTCATAGAGTATTTTGGAGTTGATGTAGAAGATGAGCTAGAAAAGTCAACTGGATTGTTGAACCAAACCTCCAACTAAATTTGCACTAAATAAGTGGACAACTAGCAGTGTTGCAATTGGTGGTGCACATGACCATGAAGTTGACCCAAGTGGAGCAAATCAAGAGGATGAACCCGCTACTAGATTAATGGACATTATCCCTACAACCCTCTAGAGGACAAAGGCCCTGTGTACTCACAATTTGAGAGGATGGTGCTGAATCAACTGCATGAACTCAATATGTCTCAAAATGCATATCACAACTTTTGCAATGAGAGGTTCAACAATTTGGATGGCCAAATCCATGACATTCATGATCTGCTGACTTTATTCCAGACTAGAAACAATCCTCAGGATGACTGAGTGTGTTGGCCTTTAGGCTCATGCATTGCATTCATGTGTTTGTAGTGTTTTAGTATGAGTTTTGTATGATCTACGAAATTTAATTAATTAAATAAATAAATAATTAATAAATGCAGGTAGGTAGTGTATTGATGACATTAAATTCTAATGGGTATGACATGGAAAAGTACTAGCTCAAGTGGTCGAGAGTACTTTTATTGTGTGTGAGGACTTGGGTTCGAGTCCTATGTGTGCTATTGGTGTGTTGGTTGACTTATTGTTATTTTTAAAATTATACATGGTTGTGTTGGGTGATAACATGATTGTAAAAGTGTGTGAATTGGCATGAAACATGAATTGGCTTGGTGGTTTAGCTTTGATTTGGCATAGGTAAGGTCATAGGTTCGAACCTTGGTGAGTCAAATTTAACTATTTTTGCTTAAAAATTAGTTGTGGGCTGAATATGAAAGGGTGGAGAAAATCTAGCAGAAAGGAACCTCCCAAAGTCAAGTTTTAAGCAAGGAAAAATTCAGGTTAGGGGAGCTGAACCCGTACTATTAAGTTTTGGTGTGATTGTATGAGATTGATGACCTATTGCCATGGATTTCGTGTTGGTCATGGGGTGAATTTGGGGTTGGGTGATTGGGTACTGTTTTATTGAGAATTTTACCTTTCATGAACATGATGGGTATTTTGTGCTGTGTATGCTGTTATGGTGCGAAATTGGGTTTAGGAGTCTCTATTGCGTCTAAATTATGTTGTTCTATTGGTGCAATTTTGTCCAACTGAATTGGTATGTTTTGGGAGTGTGTTGGGTCTCTGGTGTAATGCTTGTGTGCGTGAAACAGTGCCAGAGCCAGAAATTCTCGCTCAGGCGAGCCAGACTCGCCTAGGCGAGATATGCAGGGACTCGTATCCTTTCCTGCTCGAGGTTATCGCTCAGGCGGAGGATTTTGGGTTTGGGCGAGAAGTAATCTCGCTTAGGCGAGTGAGTCTCGCCTAAGCGAGAATTCGATAGGGTTGGTGATTTGGTTTGACATCCTGCTCAGGCGGGAATCCCAATCTTTTTTAGCGAAAGAATGTCTCGCTCAGGCGAGAACGCGAAGAATGTTCTATTGTTGGCTTGACTCGTAGCTCAGGCGAGAGGTTTGATTTTTGGGCGAAAAGTGATCTCGCCCAAGCGAGTGTAACTCGCCTAAGCGAGAATTCGAGGCTAGTTTTGTGCGTGGTGCTCGCTCAGGCGAGGTAACCTAGCCTAAGCGAGATGAATTGGAATGCCTAGGCGAGAGTTGGAAGTTTAAGTCAAGGATGGATGGATGATAGGTTTAAAGGCAATAAATTTTGAGGTATTGGATTGATTGAAGTTTGAATGGTGATGCATGATCTATAAGGCTTCTAGGCCCAGGATAGGGGTTAAGCATGTGGCATTCTATGGGTTGTGGCCCAAAATGACTTCCCATGAGTTGTGGCTCGGGATAGCGGATGAACACGAGGAACCTTTGAGTTGAGCTCGGGTTGGCGAGTGTTGCCGGTGTGAGTGTGCTGGTTGTGGCTAGTACGGATGGGTCCAGATGGATTGCCCTCCTCAGCAGATAGCTGACGAGTTTGGTAGTTTTCGGATGTTACGGACTATGTTCATATTTGGGAATTACGGTGTGTGATCCGTAGCATAGTTTCCGTACATACTCTATCGGTTGTGGCCGATAGGTGTGGTAGCAAGGCGCCTTGAGATACTTAATAGAAGATGTAGAACACTACTAACATGGTTGTGGCCATGTGGAAGAGTTGGAACGTGTCTCCCAAATGTACATTAATCTACATGGTTGTGGCCATGTGGAAGGAACGTAACGAGTCTTCCACGAGGTGCATCGGTATACATGGTAGTGGCCATGTGGTAGAAATGGAGTAAGTTCTGTGGGAAATGAAAGGATATCATATATGGTTGTGGCCATGCGGTATAAGAGAAGAGTTTTGTGTTATTGATGTATTATTTTTATCAATTATACATGTATATGTGTGTTTGGTATATTTTTATGTTTTATCTTTTAGCTCACCCTATCTGCTTGTGTTTGGCGATGATCGTGTACGCAGTACACGTAAGCAGGTGAGGTTGCAGGTGGAGCTGGTGAGGCTTAGCTGCGGAGAGGGGATTATCATGGGATCTTTATATTTATGTTTTCTTTATTTTATTTGAAATAGGTTGTAAAGGCTCATGGCATATTTTGACTAAACGTGCAGTTTTGTATTTATGGACGTTTTAGTAAATTAATAAAGTTTTAATTTCCCGTGTTTTTGGGAAATGAGGTATTATTAAATGTAGTGTAATTAATTACTTCGTTTTATTTTATTAAATTCGTAATATCCTGACGGGATGTTACAAGTTCTGTCAATTTTAGTCGATTGATTTAAATTTTAGTCAGTTGAATGTATCAGTTTTATGTTTTTATTCTTTGTTTCAGGTTCCTGTTGGTTGTATCATGTTCTATGATCAATGAAAGATTATCCTTTGTTTGTGTTCTTAAAAAACATGAAAAAGATATGATACTTATTCAAGTGTATGTTGATGACATAATTTTTGGTTCCAATAATAACTCCTTATGATTGATATGTTGACTATAAAGGTTGCACAAATATGTTGATTTCCATAAAAAACTAATTTTACACAAATAAATTGAATGATTTAAAAATAAATGTGTTTCTCTATATATACATTACACTCAAGCATTAGCATTTTGCATCCATCATTCATAATCATTAGCCAGGTAATTCACCATGCCTAAACATAATTCTTGTCGTGTTTAGTAAGAGGAGGAACAATCCTACCTCCTACTCCTAGTTCACCAACAAATGAAAACATTCGCAAACTTGATTCTTGGTTTGTTATGAAGATAAAATTCAAGTTTTTCTGCTTGAAGTGGACAAAAAGCATATCAACTTTCCTAAAATAGTTCGACTTTTATCGCTCAAAGTTGAAAACTTTGAAAATCTACAAAAGTTGTCAAAGCATGAACAACTAAAGACATTTTTGGAGCTATCTAGAAATATCTATCCATATTTAGTAAAGGTGTTCTTCATAAACCTGCAGTTCAATGGTGGCACTTTGAAATCATGCGTTAAATGAGTGCAAACGGAGATAACAAAGGATGTTTGGAAGGTTACCAACTACCCTAAAGCAAAGAGGAATCTAGGTACGAAAGGGAGAAACCCAAGTTGTTGAAGAATTCAACAAAGTGCAATATTATTCTCATTGTCTTCACAAGCTTGGTGGAGAAAAAAAAGTTTTCAGGTTGGTGGTCTCAAAGTGAAAGAAAGTTTCCTTGCCTTCATTATCACCTTAATGTTGGTTCCTTAAGGTAGCAATCATTCAAGCCTAAACGAAAAGGATTTAATGCTTATGTACTTCATTCAAAATCAAGTCCAAGTGGACTAGACTTTTGTGCTGCATGATGTAAGACCCGAGAAAATTAGATAATTAAATAAGTAATTATTTAATAAATACGAGAAATGGATGCCTTTATGGCATTTAATACGGAGTGCTTTGGTGTGGAAAAGTACTAGTCCAAGTGGTTGAGAGTACTTTAATTTTGTGAGAGGACTTGGGTTCGAGTCCTATGTATGTGAGTTATGTGATGTTTGTTTTATTGTATTTTTATATATATAATATGTGTGAACAAGGTAGGTGATAATGTAATATTATAAAGTGTTAGTTGGTTTGTTGGTTGTAACTTGACCTTGTATTGTGAGGGTATGGGTTTGAATCCCAGTAACCCCAACTTTAACTCTCTTTTTGCTAAATATTGGATTATGGTAGGAATGTGGAAGGGTGGAGGAAACCCAGTAGAAGAGGCAGCAAAAAGGGGCTGAAAAACCATTAGATCATGGGCCTTGGGTAACAAATAAATCACCACTAAGTTAAGTTAAGTTTTGTCACTTAAACCTATTAGTAGGATGCCTATATAAGGCGAAATTGAAATGAGAGTTGGTGCTAGGGCAACTGAGAGTTGAATTGGGAAAAAGCCAAAGAGAGGCATTGCTACTTTAGGGGAAGACGCACAATTCTAGTTAAAAGCCACGAAAAATTCAGGTTAGGGGAGCTCTTTTGTGTATCTTTCATGAATTGTTAGAGGTCCTGGTGTAATATGTAATTGGCAATGAATTATGAATCTTTACCACAAAATTTTCGTGTCAATATGCTGTGAATTGGAATGTGTGATGGTTTGTGGTATTTGATTAAACCCTTGTGTGTGTATATGTGAAAATACTAGGGCTTTTGGTACTGCATGATTATTGTGGATAATTGCATTGTTGGGGTCTGAAATAAGTGTGTAATATTGGTACGGTGAAAGGGGAGTAGTTTCCATGGTTGTATGAAGTTTTTGGCATGGTGTGCGTGTTTTGAGTGCGCGAGACAGTGAGACAATCTGATAGTCTCGCTCAGGCGAGCCAGGCTCGCCTAGGTGAGAGTTGCAGAGTCAGGATTGTGTTTCTGCATGAGCTACTCGCTCAAGCGGGATGCTAGGGTTTTGGGCGACCTGTTTTTTCGCTCAGGCGAAACTTTCTCGCCTAAGCGAGAATACGAGGGTGTGAGGGTATGTTTTGGCACGTCTCGCACAGGCGAGGGGATCTGGACTTTGGGCGACTAAGTGTCTCGCCTAGGAGAGAGGTTTTCCCTTAAGCGAGACCTCTTGTGAAACTTTGCGTCTTGTTTAACTCGCCGCCTAGGCGAGAGTTGGAATGTTGGGCGAAGTGTGAGCTCGCCCAGGCAAGGAGAAACTCGCTTAAGCGAGACTTCACAGGTAAACCAGTTTAGCACGCTCGGTCAGGCGAGGAAGCTTAGCTTAAGCGATACAGGCCTGGTTGCTTAAGCTGGGGCTCCTAGCCTAAGCGTGTTGAGTGCAGTTTGTGTGTGTTGTTTGTACTCACTATGGAAACGTGGATCAGGAGATGTTGTGCCATGAGCGGGTAGGTTCATGGATAGTGATTAACATGTGATGGTGTGAGTGGGAAGGTTCATACTCAATTACTCTCCTGTGGGGATACGAGCGAGGTAGGTTCGTATGTTCCGTGCTCGCAGTTGAGAGATGCTACGTGCGGGGAGGTACGTAGCTAGTGGATCACATGTGTTGGACTACGGGCGGGCAGGTCCGTAGAGTAGGACTACGAGCGGGGAGGTTCGTAGAGGCCGGACCACGAGCGGGCAGGTTCGTGTGAGCATCATTAATCCTGAATCCATGGCTAACTTGTTGGATAAATTGGGAGTTTAGAGAGTCAAGGGGGCACCTAGGGTATGAATAGGGTCAAATGCTGGGAATATAATTGGGTGTTTATGTTTTATATTTTGTACGTAATATATGCTTTATATTCTTTTGAGCTCACCCTTTCTGTTTGTATATGGCGATGATCGTGTAATTCATTACACGGGAGCAGATGATCTTTCAGGTGATGCCGAGGGTGCACATGCGACGGAGTGAGGGCTAGCTGGGATAGAGCTAGGATTTTATTAATGTTTCTAAAGTGTTATTGGAACTTGTAAAGACGTTGGATTTATTTACTTTTAAAAATCTTCTCGCAGTTAATCTTAAACTTATGTAGTTTTGAGTATAAATTTTAATAAGTTGGAGACGCTTGTTTTCTTAAATATAATTTTTTAATATAAATCAAGTAATATTCACTAGGGATGTTACACATGATCACATGGTGAAGGCAAAAGAGCTCATAGATTTTTGCTTTCCCTATGTTGTGCTCATCTCAAAATTCATAGAGTACTTTGAAGTGGATGTGGAAGATGAGCTATAAGAATCACTAGAACACATATCCACATATCTTATCTCAATCTATTAATATCTTGTCTCATATCCCCAACTGTGTTTATGAAAGTTAATGACTGATGTGATAGATTTAATAGATTAAAAAAATATTTTAATAGATAAAAATACAAGATTTATTATTTATTTTATTATTATTGTATTTATATTATTGTTATTATTTATATTATTATTTTTTATTATTATTGTTATTTATAATTATTTTTGTATTATTTATTTTATCATTATTTGATTTATTATGTTTTATTTGATTTTAATAAATTAAATTTACTTTTAATAATTATGAAATTACTTCTTAATGTATATTAAAGAAAAACATACTTTTCATGCAAAATCATCACATGTGTGAGGGGAAATAATTTTTTCTTATTTTTTGTAATATGTTACCTCCTTTCTTTCACTTTCATGCATTCCATAGCTTGTCATGTTTTCAAACAGAGAGTCTAAGTCTTACTAAAATTACACTCATTGTAAAGAGACAAATCCACCAAATATATGTAAACCCAACATCTTTTACAAAGTCTTCTTCAATTAAGTAAATATTCATATCTTAATAATTTTTGCCTATATTGATATCTCAATGTTTCTATTTAACAAATATTTATGATTATTTCTTTTTACAGGTCACGGATAACTTTGACAAATTAAGGATAAATTGTCAATAAATTTAATATTGATTTATTATTAAGGTAGGGAATTTTAAGCTCAACTTAACCTCGCAAAATGAGGTAAGGCGACTTTTTGTTTCCACTTGTATATTCTAAATTTATCTTATCTATGGTCAATATGAGATCTTTAACACGTTCCCTAACACTAGGAATATCATGTGTTCACATAGAGAATATTGAACATGGGAATCGCGGGGAGCTCAAGACAACACAATAATTTCAAATCTCAACTAGAATAGATTTTGAATAACTTTGATATACTATATTAAGATAGTAGAATGTTAGTCTTACTCAATCTCACAAAACCAGAAAAGTAAAGTTTGTCATCAATTATAAATTGGTTTTATCTTTAATCAACATGAATGTTTAATAATGGAGACTACTCTTTCTTAAAGACATAATTAGTATAACATAACATGATATATAAATAAGGCACGACAAATTTGAGTGTTGTAACTTATTGCAAAGAGCAAAAAGTTTATTTATTTTTCTTCCAAATATTTAGAAAGAGCTTTTTCAATGAAACCGAAAAAGCCTTTTGCTATCAATCATAAACCACATGAAAATACATTGAAGTCATAAATACAAGCCATAACAATTCAACTTTACAAGAAGGTGATAACAATTGGTGAGTCCTCTCATCAACGAGACATGGTGGGAGCAATTGGAGGTTCTACACCTGCCCTCTTCCACTTCTCAACATTACCTTCCCAACCTTTTAAAACGAAATTGAAATTAATTAGCCTTTAATACATAGAGCGGATTAAATTAGGATTTTTCTCATTTATAAATATCATGATTATGTATTAAGAAATGAGAGAAAAATAAGAGATGAAATAAGATAAATAAATTCATACTTTAAAACGAGATTAATCAACATAGTAGATTATGAATTGGAATAAATAGTTACCGATAGAAGGATGAATTCCACGGTTTTTGAGTTCTCTGAATTCTTGAGTGAGGGAACAAACGCAGCAACAACAATGAGTAAATGAATCAGAATAAGGTTCCTCAGGCAGTGAGAAGAGTCTTCTCAATTTGGATCTGTAAATCGCACCATTTAGCCACGACCACCCATGCGTGTAAATGCAGCACGCTGCATTTTTTGCTGCCAAAATTAAACACTTGAATAAATAATAATTTCTTATAATAATTTAGAGAAAAAATATATTTAACCCAATTTGATGACGAAAAGTTATTAGAAGACCTTGAAATACAATAATTTTATATGGATTGACTTACATATTGTTCCTCCATCGACTATCTCTGCAATCTGCCCAAAGGTGATGCATGGACAAAACAATGTGAAGCAACCTTACAATATTAGACAAATATATTTCAATGTTCACTCAACCAAAACAAAAGAAATAGCCATATTCTATAAAAACAAATTAATAAAAAGAAAATATATGAAAATTACAATGAGAGGGATCTTCCCAACAATCATAGAGTCCAGTGGTCCATTGTCCCTTGGTTGATTGTTTCTCTGGGTTTGAAGCCATATTAGCAAAGCTATAATGCAAGAAGAGAAAATAAACTTCTTTGGTATTTTATCTAAATGGTTACTAAGAAACTACTATTTATAGAGATATCAATCTATGAACATCAAATCGTTTAGTCAAATGACTCAAGTATTTAATTTGTGTATTCTTGGTTACGTGATTACTTGCTTTTAATGTTGGATAAAGGAATTGATTATTGGCAGAGATTTGAATGATATTAAGAAGACATAATATTTTAATAATGTGTTTAGATAAAGGCTTAGTTGTCACTGTGATAACTACGTAATTATTCTTTATGTTTGTCTTTAGATTTTTTTTACTAAAGAGTGATTTATTTTTAAGCAAAATTTGTATAAAAAAAATTCATGTGTTTTTTCTTTTGTAGAAGGATTGTTTTCTAAAACAACTTCATGTTGATTATAAAATAAATTTACCTAAATATATTAAAAATTTATTTTATTAAAAGTACTCTTTTAAAAAAACAAATTAAACATGCAGGCCTAATACTAAAATCTTTATACTCCTCAGCTTCCTTTTAAGTATCGAATTTTGTTGCTGACAAATTTTAAAAGACAAATAAAAACTTACATATGAGTATTTAATCCTATAATATTCTTGATTATGTGTAACTTTGATTAAATGTGGAGGATTTAGGTTTGATTTAAGAACCGGTCAACGTACCAATTCTATTAGAGCGTGATGATGTGGGTACATTCAATTGAGGTGTTTTAAGCATCAAAATTTTCCTCAATTCTTTGCTTTGTTGTGTTAAAAAGAAAACCTATATAACGAGAGGTTATTAATGAGACAAGCAATGGGGAACTTGGACACAAATTTAAAGGTTCAAGTTATATTTTTTATTTATAAATTATTTTTTCTAATTAAAAGAAAAAAATTCATTTCCTCTAACTATTTTCTCTACTCAAAACAAACACACATGATAGTAGAATTTAACAAAATATGACAAATACATGAAAGTGAAACATAAAGATTATCATTAACAATAATATATTATCCAAAGAAAAAATTACTTTTAGTTATTGTTTTACGCTCTTTCAATGACTTAAAATCTTCAATCATTAAATCAGAACTAAAGTTTGTTGCAATATCTCTTTCAATAATATTATTATGTTACTTGTTAAAAATTCAGCTTCTATCTTATTTAACAACGTGTTCTTGATTATTTTCACTACAGAAAAATATCTTTTAGTTATAGCTATATAAACTAGAAGAGTCATGACATGACGCTTCCCTGAATCACGTTCTAATGAATTTTACAATTCATTATGCATAACTCTAAGAATTTTAAAGAGTTGTTTTTCATTTTCTTCACTTCTTGGATTCTCATGAAGTTTCTCCAGTTTAGTTGACGTTGATACATTTTTTTCATCTTCATCATAAGTCTTCCTCTTGAAAAAATAATCATTTTTTTACTCTTTATCATAATTTTTCTAATATGAATTTGTCATCTCTCACCTATTTAGGAAAAGAAAAAATTATGAATACTCCAAAATAAATCTCAAAACCAAAACTCAATATTTTAATAAAATTAACAACTTATAAATTCCCTTATCTTAAAGTAGATTCCTAATACTACTCTTCTATTACACAACTTCAAAGCCAAAAATAACTCTATTTACACAAAGAAGAGCCTTGTCAATAATTAGATCATGATCTTATCTTTAACAAATAGAGATCTGCCTATAATGTAGAAAAGTTAGATACAAGAGAAAAATATATTGCTTCAAACAAAAAAAAAAGGGTAAAAAATAAATTTACTCAAAAGAAGAAATTGTTTGGTCCAAAATGTTCGTTAACTCCTTAATTTTGTCTAAGTGCAATTTGATTTTGAAAATGATGAGAGATTGAGAGTGAAAATTGAGATAAAAAGAAGAGGTGAGAAAGAGAGGTATGGAAAAGAGAGAAACCAAATAAAGGAGAACAAAAAATATCAGAAGAGGAAGAAAACTCAATTTTCAAATTCTAAAAAAAATTCTAAACTAAATTAATATAAATAATAAATAATATAAAAAATTATTTTAAAATATATATAAATTTTTTAAAAAAATATTAGGGGACTTGTGGCTCCCCTTAATCCTTTAAAAGGACCATCCCTAGAGATAGGTGTAAAGATTTATAAAATAGTATCGGAGCTGTAGTTAATAATAACATTCAATTATTTGATTTATAAAATTCTCAAATTTAAATAGATTTTATTTTAATCGAGTCTCACTTTCTAGAAACCACCTTCTTTGTAAACTTTTTCTATAACTACTTTTGTCTTCTTTCTAAATTTTTGAGTCCATCTCTCATCTGTTTGATGATCAGAAACCACTCATGGATCCACGGTGGAGAGATCTACACTTCTGACTGATCAGAATTTCAAACATAATAAGTTCACTTTTTACTTACTTTTGAGTTAGTGTAGCATTTTGAGGCACACATGGTTTTAGGATCCATGCATGAGAATCAAAATAGCTCAAAGTGAATCTTTGTTTAGTTGTGATCATAACGGTATACTTCGATCTATGATTTGATGTTTGTGTGGATAGTTTGAGCATCATGTGATAACTGGAGCTCTAGGAGCAACATTGAGTCAAGGGTGTTTTCTACACCAGGTAAGAGAACTTTCCTTTAAATTTAATTAAATTGAAGACTATTAAATGTGATTTGTATGGTGATGATTTGTGATGAAATAATTGTGTGAAATTTTTTTTAGAATATTGATTCTATATGTATGAAGTAAATTGTTGTATTGATGCTTCATATGTGAATTTGAGTTACTTGCCCTCTTAAATGATTGTGTGAACTAGTTGAACTTGTATGAGGTTGTGGTTTAAGTAAAAATTTGTAGGTTTTCAGCTCAAAATGAATGAAAAGCCTAGATAGGTTGGTCAGAGCACAATCATATCAGAACTAACCTACGAAATTAGCAAACTCATTGGTCAAGCATATAGATCGTTGAGCGAGAACGAAAAATTTGCAAGTCAAAGAGATTCAACACTTTGAGTCATTAGGCGAGCTATTCCTTGTTGGAAGAGCTTGTCAAAAGCAAGGGGTACACTCATTGAGCGAGACAAAACCATGTTGGGTGAGTACGAAATGATGAAAAAGTCGAAAGCAAAGTGTGTATTTGTCTTAATAAAAAAATTTGTAGAATCACTTTTTGTAGAACAAGAGTTTATATTTTGGAGGATATGACTAAGTTTCTAAAACCCTGATCTTGAAGCCTCTTTGAAACAATATATAGCCTTCTTAAACTTGCAAAAAAGATGTGGATAATAACGATTTTTCATATACAATTTTTCTTCCAAATCCTCATTTAGAAACGAATCGTTAACATCAATTTGAAAAATTAGCCACTAAGAGGAAACCTAATAAGTTTTAATACAACCAAAATATTCAATATTATATGAACAAAATTTGTTATTTATATTTTAATACCACCAAAATATTTAAATTAAATTATAACAGTTCTCTCAAAATTGGATTAAAATTTCAAACAATATTAAGAACATAAGGTAAAACGCTAAATAAGGAATTTCATTCAAATTTATCTAACAAGGGCACTAAAAGAAAACACAAAGAGAATCGAAACAAAAAAAAATAAATAAATAAAACAAAAAGATCCTAAAATAATAAGGGTTAAATATGTTTTTGGTCCCTCAAGTTTCAGTGAAATTTGAAATTAGTCCCTCTTCAAAACTTTTGACCAATTTAGTCATTCATCTTTAAAAATGCGTGAATTTAGTCCTTTTCACCAAATTTTGTTAAATTTATCTGACGTCTCAAGCGCATTTCATAATAATATTTGAATTGTTTACACCGTTTGACACATTTTCGTTTCAATGTTAACTCAAATATTATTATAAAATGCGTTTAAAATGTCAAATAAAGTTAACAAAATTTAGTAAGAATAACTAAATTCACGCATTTCTAAAGATGAATCACTAAATTAGTATAAAGTTTTAAAGAGGGACTAATTCCAAAATTCATTGAAACTTGAGGGACAAAAACATATTTAATCCAAATAATAAAAAGCACCAAGAACTAAAACAAAATTGACTTGATATAATAAGTAGCAAAGAGAAATAAATGGACAAGTTATTTATAATTGATTTGATCGATATGAAAAATATTTTTTTTATGTTAATGTATTTAAAAATTAATTAATAAAATTAATTTTTAAAAATATAAATACTTAAAATAAATATTAAATGAAAATTATAATTAAAATAAATTACTTTTAATTTGTTAAAATCTAAAACAAATAACTTGATTTTAATTATTTGTTAAAAATATAATTATAAGTTAAAACATTAACATAAATAATTAACTATAATTTTATCTACAATTGATTATTGTTCTAGCTAAAAGGTTCTGAGTGCAATCTCGTAGAGCACTCAAACTGTTTTGCCATGTCTTGGACAATTACTTGAGTTATCAACATTAAACTCTTTGTTTAATACCTCATACTCTTGTCTTGCAATCCCACTGGTATTGGTCTAACAATTAGATTAGCCTTGGGCCGAGCAACTAGATTAGTCTTTTGGCAGTTAAAGTTCAGATAGACCTTTTGGAAATTAAAGACCAAATCGACATTTGGGCAGTTAAAGACCAGATCGGCCTTTAGGCAGTTAAAGACCAGATAGGCAGTTAAAGACCAGATCGACCTTTGGGCAGTTAAAGACCAGATCGACACTAACACTACAATATTTGATCATCTTTTTATGCATCTAATGATACTAGATCATCTTAGGATGATATTTGATAATATTTTTATGCATCTGATGATACTTGTTCATCTTAGGATGATACCTAGTAATCTTTCTATCGATTTGATAATACTTGATCATCTTATGATGATACCTTGAAAGGTCATTCTAAGGTATCTTCTGGTTGCCTTTCATCTTCTTCAAATGCTTTGAAAAGTTGCCATTATATTTTGGGTGCCTTAAAAGGTCACCAATATTTTTCAGTGCCTTGATAAGTCACTAGGTGTCTTGAGAGGTCACCTTAATTTTTGGGTTTAGTGCCTTGAAAAGTCACTAGGCGCCTTGAAAGGTCACCTTAATTTTTTAGTTCAATGCCTTGAAAGGTCATTAGGTGCCTTAAAAGGTCCACTTAAATTTTTGGTTCAGTGCCTTGAAAGGTCACTAGGTGCCTTGAAAGGTCGCCTTAATTTTTTAAACGCCTTGATAAATTGCCTTTGCTTCTTTGTGAGATGCCTTGATTGATAGCCTTTTTAAATAGGCTTCTTCACCCTCTAGCTAATATAGGTTGTTGATTTAAATTGATCTTTAGATATGACTGCAAAATCCAAGTTGGAAACCCATATATAAACTAAAAATACATACAAAAATGTAAAATAATTGTATCATTTATGATGTTCTTGCATTTTACATATGAGTGATCGACATTTTCCCAATTTGCGTTTGCATATAGGATCTTCAATTTTCTTCTCACCTACATTTTATAAGTAATGGCATTTTCCCTATCTGTATTTACATATAGAGTCTTCAATTTTCTTCTCACCTGTATTTTACAAGGGATCAACATTGGGCTTATTGACCCAACCAACATTGGACCCAACACCAACCAACCATCAACACAAGGAATCATGAATCTTCAACATGCTTGACGAGATAAATGATGAAACATCCTTCAAATATCACTGCAAAGGAACAAATAACAATTAAGGATCATATTTGGTGATCAAATCCTGAGAAATCAATTACAAAAAAAAAAAAGAGATAGGGAAAAAGGAGAATTCGGGTTTAAGTTTTAATGCGACAAAACTGCTTTTGCAAATCATTCTTCTAAACAATTAATTCATGGTCGATCTCCTTGAAGTTGATTCTTCTAAGGTTGGTCTTCTTAAGGCTAAGTACTAAGGTTGATCTTCCCATGGTTTACCTCTGTAGTCAATTTTTCTAATGACGGTCTCCTTAAGACCGAGTACTAAGGTCGACCTCTTTGTGGGCGACCTTCTTATGCTCGACCTTTGTGCGCAACCCTAAGGTCAATCTCCTTGAGGCTGGTCTCTTTGAGGCTGAACTCCTTTTGGTTGAGCTTTATGGCCAACCTCCTTAAGGTTGAGAACTAACTACTGTTGATCTCTCCAAAGTATAACTAAGGAAAGTGGACAACATGATGATTTTGGCAAATAGATCGAGGTGAGAAATGGAAGCGACAGTACCAATGATAACAGAAATGTAATGACCAAGAAGATGTATGAATCAACAAGAAACACTTCTCAGATTGGTAGAAAATCGAAGGCATAGCCTTGAAGGTGGAATAGCAGTTGAAATCAAAGTAATCAAGGTTGGTGGTGTCAACTCCCATATTGATATAGGAGAAATGGTTGCATAGATCGGACATTGAGAGGATTCATGGTGGTTGCTTGGTTGTTGGAAGCCTTACTTCTGTTCTAGAAAATCTTGCCTAATCTCGATGTGGTGCGTCCATGGGAAGCAAAAGCGCGGAAGGCGTAAAGGCAACGGTATTTGAAGAGGACGAGCAAGAGAGAGTGGATTAACAACACGCGACAAGAAAATGATGGTAGGTATTTTACCCCATTGTCTATGATACTATGCATTGAAAAATAAACATTTTGGGCGTCGGGAAGAGTTTTACCGAGGCCCCACGGTGGGCACCAAAATGTTCTAGCCAAAAGGTTAAAAGTCTGATTAGGTAAACCAGTCAAAGTTTCTTGTCCTTCTCTTTCCTCAAGGTTCTCCTTTGTGCCCATCTTTTTGACCCCTTGGATTCTCCTCCTATTCAATGCTCAACAAATTTCTCCATTTAATTTCCATCTTTTGCCATGTCTTGGATAGTTACCTAAGTGATAAGCATTAAACTCCTTCATTTACTACTTCATACTCTTATCTTAACAATCTCACTGGTATTGGTCTAGATTGTTCTTAAACTTAACAACTAGATCGACCTTTTGAGTATTAAAGACCTTATCAACTTTATGACAATTAAAAACCAGATTGACTTTATGACAATTAAAGACCATATCGATCTTTGAGCAATGAAACGCCAATCTACAACATTACAATTTAGTAATTTCAATTCCCAATCTTCTCATAAAAGTTAAGTTTAAATATTGTCTGGTATTTCATAATTATTTTATCTCGCTGTCTACTTTCTATTTACTTCTTTGTACACGTTAAATACACGTATTTCTATCTTTTGAAACATGGTTAAAAGCCAAAGAGTCATATTTATCTCATAACATAAAATTTAGTTAAAAAAGAATAATATCTTAGTTCAAGGCAGGAAAAATGCTTAGATAAAAAACATTTATAACTATACTTACATTTATCTTATCTTGAAATAATAAATAGGATTGCAACTTACTATTCATCATATATATCACCTTTTATTATTTAAAAGTGACCCTTTTATTGTGTTGTTAAGTATTTTCGTATATAGATAAAAACTACGAAAATTATATTTTATGATATCATCTTAATATTTCTTTTAATTTGTTTCTATTTGGTTACGTTATTAGTTGCTGACAATGTTGCGTAAAGGAGATATAGTTTGAGGTTGACATTTGAATAATATATAAATTTTGATATTCAATGTTTATTTTAGTTGACCAAAGAGTTATAATTTTTCTTCTGACTTATTTTATACAATATTTCCGAAGTCTAACAAATTTATGGACATTTGTCGAACACATACATGTTTATTTATGAGGTTGACATGGTATTAGAAAATAACGGATAAGAGTGATTAAGTAAAATAAGAAATTTATATGAAGATGTTATTACGAAACTTGGTGTTCAAGATTTCAATTACCAACTCAGGTCTGAACAATATTGTTTACCAAAGACTTGTTTATGGAGGTTCTTTCTTCCTGGATTTATATAAGATATAAAAAACTTTAAAAGTATTCTTCCATGTAATTTTGTTAGGAAGACTTTGAATAGAGTGATTTTGAAAGTTTTTGAATTATACAATTTGAAAATTAAAATTATAGTGTTATATTTTGGATTATATAATTTATTATTATTTATTTTTAATATTAATTAATATTTTAGATTATATAATTTAAAATGTATTTTTAAATAATTTATTGTGGATGGTATAACCTGTAATGTTAAATGTAAAATTATAGGTAAAAATAATTAGAATTGTTTTTATTCTCCAAAAATAGGAGAATATTTCAATTACAAAGATAAAACAAAAATTATAAAAATAATAACTAAAAATTGCAAAGACAACAAAATTTTTCAAGAAAAATGACACTTGTAAAGTTGTTGATCCAAAATCCTAACTCTTGGTCAACTCTGATACTTAGCCCACTGGCAATACGTGGTTAGGTCTATGAAATGGCTTTTTGATCCATCACAACCTTTTTCACAACTCGACCGAATTCTAGAAAATCAACTTGTCCCATGACAAATTTTAATGAAACTTGTCGTCTTGTGCAATGAATCTGTGGTGAAAGGCCTAACCAGTCGGCCCAATACCGGATCAGATGCTTTGTGATGACGAAAAGTAGATCGACTTAGGATACCATATAATGGTGAAAGAGGAGATTAAAGGGACAGATCAGATAACAGATGATAGGTAGTAAAGGAGAATTAGAATGAGGTATTAAGAGGATAAAGGAGTCGAGGGGGCTGGAGAGGAAAGCATAAAGAATGGCATAGAACAGAGGAAGGGCATAACACTTTCTTAAACGAGGATTTTCATTTTTGTTTTAGTTAAAAATTTTCGTTGTAAATGTACTCTTTTTTCCTCACTATAGATGAGGTTTTCAATGAGACATGAATAAAAATGAGAAATGTCACAAGAGAAACATAAAACAAATCCCAACTAATTTGGTCGAGCATTAGTCTATCATTTGGTTGAGCAACCAATCTCCTAGTTCACTAGTCGACCAATTAGTCTCCCAAATGACAATATGTTGGTTGAGCAACCAGTCTCCCAACATATAATTGGTCGAGCAATTAGTCTCCCAAATGGCGATCTATATGTTGGTTGAGCAACCAATCTCCCAACTCATTGGTTGAGCAAAGAGTCTCCCAAAAAGTGATATGTTGGCTGAGCAACCAGTCTCCCAACACATAATTGGTCAAGCAATTAGTCTCCCAAATGACGATCTACTTGTTGGTCGAGCATCAAGACTCCCAACAAATTTGGTCGAACAATTAGTCTTCCAAATGACAATCTAATTGTTGGCCGAGCATCTAGACTCTTAACTAATTAGGTCGAGCAAGTAGTCTTCCAATGACAATCTAATTGTTGGTTGAGCAACCAGATTCCCAACTAATTTGGAAGAAAAATTAGTCTCCCATTTAGTGAAAATGGCTTAATTAGTTGGATAGTACCCACTTTTGTTCAGATGTTTCAGTTTAGTCCCCGCTTTTAAAAAAATGTCAATTGCGTCTCAACTTTTGAAAAAGTGCATCAATTAGGCCCCTTTCAGAAAAAAAAAATTACTAATGGTATTAATGGCGTGCTACATGTCAATCTCTGGTTTTTTCATTTTTTTTATTTTTTTAAGTTTTTTTATTTTTATTTTTTTGAATTTTCTTGCCACGTGTCAGGTCCCTGCTGTGTCACGTGGCACTGTCAATGCCACGTGACAAGGTACTGACATGTGTTAGTGTCACCACTAAGTTTAATTGTCTTGATTTCAATTTAATCCTCACATATGTCTATTTGTTTCAATTTAGTCCCCACATGTGTCCTTTTGATTTAATTTAATCCAAATTTATTTTTTTCAAAATAGAGAAATATTGTCTCTCTCTCTTATGAGTATAACATTTATATAAGTAACAAATTTGGTCTCAAATTTAAGAAAGAGACAATATTGAACTATTTTGGAAACAATATGAGCATAACATTTATATAAATAATAAGTTTATTCTCAAATTTCAAATTTAAGAAAGAGATAATACTGCTCTATTTTGAAAATGATGTTATAACATATTATATTTTTCTCAATTGTTAACCCATGTTTTTTTATTCATGACTTTTACAACTAAATTTTAATATAAATATCAATAGTTAATTTTGTAAGTCATTTTTAATAACAAACATCAATATAACATTTATATAAATAATAAATTTCGTATTAAGAGAGAGACAATATTTCTCTATTTTGAAAAAAAAATGGGACTAAATTAAATAAAAAGGATATATGTGGGGACTAAATTGAAACAAATAGACATATATGGGAACTAAATTGAAACAAAGAGACATATGTGGGCACTAGATTGAAATCAAGACAATGACCCTTAGTAGTGACACTGACATGTGGCAATACCTTGCCATGTGGCACTGATAATGCCACGTGTCACACTATGTCACACTAGTGACACGTGGCAAAAAAAACAAAAAAAATTGAAAAATTGAAAAAAGGCAAAGACTGACACGTGGCACACCTGTAACGGCGTTAATAATTTTGTTCTGAAAGGGACTTAATTAAGGCACTTTTTCAAAAGTTGGGACACAATTGAGACTTTTTTAAAAGTGAGAACCAATTTGAAACATCTGAATGAAAGTAGATACCATCCGACTAATTAAGCGAGTGAAAATATATTATAGGAGTCACTAGTCTCCTAAGTCTAAAAATCTGCTATGAGAGCAATCAGTCTCCTAGGTCTAAAAATTTGCTATGGGAATAACCAATCTCCTAGGTCTAACAATATATTATGGAACAATCAGTCTTCTTAGTCCAAAATCCACTAAAGAAACATTTGTTGCATCCATGACTCCATTTTAGCTAAAAGAACAACTAGTCTCCAAAAAAGATAAACGTTAATGAACAACCTTTACGCTCCAAAGAGTTAAAGGTTGGGACCTATGTGGTAATAGGCCCAATTGGTCGACTCTTTTAAATAAGTCATTTTGAACTCCTTTTCCTTCTAGCCTTTTATGCTCCAAAGAGCTAAAGGCCAGGAGGCTATGTACTAGTTGGTCTTTTTTTGAAGTAAGTCATTTTTTAACCCTTCATCCTTTTAGCCTTTATGCTTCAAAGAGTTAAAGGCTGGGGGTTGTGTGATGATAGGCCCAACCAATTGGCCCAATGTTGAATTGAATGCTTTGTTAGGATGATGAGTAGATCGACTTAGAATACCATATAACGGTGAAAGAGGAGATTAAAGGGACAGATCGGATAATGAATGATAGGTAATAATGGAAAATTATAATGAGGCATTAAGAGGACAAAGGAGTCGAGGGGGCTTGAGAGGAGAGCATAAAGAAGGGCATAAGATAGAGAAAAGGGCAGAACACTTTGAATGTTCTACCTGATCGGACACTAGTCTTTTTGGCTAGAACAAAATACATATGAGGTTGGTTTTGGTATAAGTATAAGGAGGTCGGTCACCTTTGGACGGTACACCACTCAACTTTTTGCATAAGAGTTTGGTTTTACTACGGGTTTCTACCATAATAAGATATACTTGTTTGACTCATTTATTTCAACATTCTTCATTGACTCCAACTATGGTTGATTCTTATCACAATGGACATACTTGTCTTTGTCTGAGTCGGAAACCAAGATAAATTTTACTCTTAAAATTTTTTTACTGGATAAACTTAAGAGATTAACCATCTTTAAGGTATAAATTCTCTATATAAGATACCTGACACTACTACCAACATAAAACATTAAAACTTAATATATATATATATATATATATATATATATATATATATATAACATATATTTTTATGCTCCTAAAAGTTAAATAACATTAATATTGAGATCTCTTAAAGTTGATATTTGTTTTTCGGTAAAGGTTACCTTAATTCAAAGAAAATAATACATCTTTTAGAATTTAAAAGTTTCACAGATCAATTTATCTCTTCCCTTATAAACTCAATCCATATTTCTTACATTTTTTATAGATTGTTTTACTTAGTATTTTTACAATATAAGATGTACTACCCATGACCCCATGTCGAAATCTGATCACATGACACCAAAGGTTGAATCCAACTTCAGATTGTCACGGTTAATATCGTCAATCTACTTGGAAGATGAACTCGTGAGTTGTAAGGAATCCAGCCCACCATCATTCGACCCATGTTAGAGACCATTAATGTAGCCCATTGGAAATGTATCCATTATAATGGTGTAGTTAGCACATTACTGAAAAATAGGAGCTCGATGTCCAGGTCGGAGCGAAAGGATAGGCAAACTCTATTGCTAATATATTCCCAGAGGTAGCATGTCTACCCAAAAATCAGGGAGAGAACGACAAAGCAGGGGCTTTGTATAAAGAGGACAGCCATAGTAGATAAGGGATCTCTTCTGTTTTGGAAGAAAAATCAAGACTTCAATTCAGTAAGCATAACTCATACACAGAGAGAGAGATTTTGCGCCTGGTCTAGTTTTCTCGAAGATCAGGATGAGAACATAATATTATATTATTTTTGTATTGTCCCTAGCGCCATGCTTGGTTTCTGACTTCGTGGGAGAAGGTCGAAATGCTAGTGGTCAGACTCCAAACTTCGGTAAACCTCAACACATGCCCATCCTGGTTAGGTACCAGGCCCATGATGGGACGTCATGGCAAAGTCCATTACAAATATACTAGTTAGGAGAATATGACGTGGTTAGTGTGTTCCTAAAATAAAAGACTCAATATCAGCAAGAAAGTAGGAATCAGTTGTGAGTTGCCACATCAGCACGACTTGCAACAAACTAAGGGGAAAGGAAGCCTATATAAAGGAGAAATAGTGGAATAGCAAGGGGTATCTAGAGAGAGGAAAAAAGGTAGTGAGAAAAAGCAAATAAAAATGAGCCTTTATTTATCTATTCAAGAGCAAAAGGGGCAGTTTGTTCTTGGTTTCAGCCTTCGAGATGTGAGACCGGAACATTGGCACCCACCGTGGGGTCCGGTAAAATGAGCAACTAACACCACTTATAACTACGACCAGCACAGGAAATAATGGTAGTGATCCTCCTACTATTGAACAAGTCATGCAACATATCGAGGATTTAAGGCAGGAGAACGAAGCCATTCGAAAGGGGGCTAACAAGGAACACACTAGATGGTAGGAAGGCGAGGCGAGGAGCCGAATTAAGGTGGACGTCGAGCAAGAAAGACTATGGAGGAAATGGTGGAATATCGACAACATCTTGAAGAGGCATTATGTAAACAAGAATAATTGTAGAGATCCAACGCTGAGCTTCGTGGGTAGATGAGGGAGCACAACAACTACCGAGATAGGGGTGCTTCAAGACAAAACTTGAACCTAGATGAGGGGCATCCCTTGACTAGGCAGATCATGGAGAAGCAGATTCCACCCCATTTCTTGATACCCAAAGTAGCGTCATTCATAGGAAACGGTGACTCGAAAAGCCACCTCAAGACTTTTCGAGCACAAATGTTGATCTTTAGGGGAAACGTCGCCATACGTTGCAAAATGTTCATGGGAACACTAACAGGAACAACCTTGAAGTGGTTCGGCAAGATTTCTAACATCATTATTTGATCATTCGTTGAGTTCTCTCAAGTGTTCCTCGAACGATTCGTAGTGAACCATTCAAAACAATTGCAGATTGTCAACATGTTCGACATAAAACAAGGGCCAAATGAAACCCTAAATCATTTTCTAAATAGGTTTTTCGATGTAAGCATGGGTCTTGTAAACCTCAATGGAGAAATGTTAGTGGGGGCATTTGTGAAAGGCCTTCACACAAATCCTTTTAGTGAATCTTTGATAAAGTCACCTACTACCTCGCTACTAGAAATTAGAGGACGAGCTGCCATCCATATAGAAATTGAAGAAGCAACGCAAAGGAAGAGGGCAGAAGAGAGACAACTTCAGGTCGAGCATAAGGGTTGAGAGTTGCGATGGCAGGTAATGGAGGCATTCTCTCCACCCAAACGAGCTGAGCATAAGTTTTCATGGTGGCATTACGCGCACAGTGTCATGGTGGCGTCAATGTCATCTCCAACCTCACCCACACTAAGCTTAACCTTCACCGAGGAGGATTTCCAAGATGTGGTGCCCCATGAAGCCGAACTAGTGGTTCTCTCCGTAATCATGGTGGGAAGGAAGGTGCATCGAGTGTTGATTAACCAAGGAAGCTCAGTCGATGTCATAATCTAGGGTGCATTTGTAGGCTTACAAATTCCCAAAGACCAACTCCAACCATTTGACGGGGTGCTAATAGGATTCTCAGGCGAGCAAGCAGAAGTTAAAGGATACGTCGACCTACGGACCACATTCTCAGATGAGCAGGCAGCTAAAATGATCGTGATTAGGTATATGGTGGTAAATGCCCCTTCATCTTACAATGTCCTGTTGGGAAGGTCATCTCTCAACAAGTTGGGAGAAATGGTCTCCACCGTGCACCTTAATCTAAAGTTTCCTACAGAAGGCAAAGTCATCACCGTGAGAGTTGATCAGGAGGTCGCCCGCAAATGCTTTAAAAATAGTCTACGTACGCGAAGAAGCACCTACAGCATAACAAAAGCACTTGCGTCGACACGTGAAGAAGAGTAACCTAGGCTAGACCCAAGGTCGCCCGCAGACCATCACAACCTGAAACCCGTGGGAGATCTCAAAGCTGTAGAAATTTGTCCTAGAATAACTGCACAGATTGGAGCTTACCTAGATCATCAAACAAAATCTGAGTTGCACTAGGTGTTGCAAGCCAACCTCGCATCATTCGCATGGACTGTTGTGGACATGCCAGGGATAGATTCTGACGTTCTCTGTCATCGTCTAAACGTCAATCCTCAAATGAAAGCCAAGATTCAAAGGCGTCAGAGGTTGAACAAGGAAAAGGCAAAGGCAACAACAAAAGAGATAAAAAAGTTGAACGAGGTAGGTCACATCAAGGAAATCCAGTATCTTGAGTGGCTAGCCAATGTGATGATGGTTAAGAAAGTTAATGGAAAGTAAAGAATGTGTATGGATTTCACCAACTTGAATGCAGTGTGTCCTAAGGACTCCCGTTACCAAATATAGATACCATGGTAGATCGAGTTTCTGGATGTGGATTGCTAAGTTTCATGGATGCATACTCGAGCTATAACCAAATAAGGATGCACCCCGAATACGAGGAGAAGACAACCTTCATGGGAATAAAATCAAATTTCTTCTATAAGGTGATGACAATCGGCTTGAAAAATGCAGAAGCAACATACCAAAGAATGATGGACAGGATCCTTCGACCTATGCTTGGACAAAACGTAGAGGCCTATGTAGATGACATGGTTGTCACCTCGGCCATTAATGGATGACATGCCAAGGATTTACAAGAGTTGTTTGACACCATTAACAAGTACCAGTGAAAGCTAAATCCATAGAAATGTGCATTCGGGTTAAGAGCGGGAATATTCTTAGGGTTCATGTTGACAGAAAGGGGATTAGAAGCGAACGGGTTAAGAGTGGGAATATCATCAACATGAGAAGTCCACGCTTAGTAAAGGAAGCTCAACAACTCACAAGGAGGATGGTAGCACTTTCCAGGTTCCTCGCAAAGAGTGGTGACAAAGGTCACCCATATTTCCAATGCCTACGAAAAAATGAGAAATTCCAATGGTCCACTGAGAGCGAGCAGGCATTCCTTCGATTGAAAGAATATTTGAGTCAGCCATCTGTGCTCAACCGACCAGAGCAAGGACACCTATTACAATTATATTTAACAGACACAAAATATGCCATCAACTCCGCCTTAGTGTAGGAGAGAGAGGGAATTCAGAGACCCGTTTATTTTGTAAGTTGGCTATTGCATGGTTATGAGCAGAGATACCTTGTCTTGGAAAAGGTCGCACTTGCGATCGTCATCTCAGTTGTAACATCCCAGTCGGATATTACTAATTTAAATAATTAAAATAAGGATATAAGTATAAAATCGCATTTATGATAACTCCTTTTTCCCAAAACGTGGGAAAACTTAAAACTTTATTTCAACGCGCTAATTATAAAATCCATATGACATTCAATTATTAAAAACATTAATTGTTCATAATATTCATTACAAAATAGTTCATGAAGAAAACTAGTAAAAACTCCCACAGTTGGCCCCACTCCAAATCTAAGCATCCACGTGCTCACCTGCATCCACATCTGCTCCCATGTAACAAGTTACATGATCATCGCCAAACAAACACAGATAGGGTGAGCTTAAATACAAGAAAGATAAATACAACATAAGTAATAAAGCAATTCAAACTATGACCCAGGTTAGCACCCCAATTCTCAATCCTCAACTCTCAAACCTTATGGTGGATGCATTTTGATTCTACACCCTTTTGATGAGTACACTGATCGATCTTTGCTGCACGAGTGTCTACTCGCCCCTCCGACTACAGGCCACCACCTAATAGTCCACACACGGGAATAAATTACCATGGTCACAATCTACGACACCAAGTGGAGTTCCCCAAATTGAACCGTAATCAGTAGTTGTCCCCAGACTAGCAAATTCAATCAGTTACATTGAAGAGGGCAATCTTCCGGAACCTCGTCGTACGAGCCACGATCTCGCACACTCCACTGGACTTCCAAAACCACCAGGCTACAACCTAGAGTGGCCACGCGTTACCCCAATACAAGTTACACTCGTAAATAGGCCCCTAGCAAAGCATCGCCTCATGACCTCCATCCAAAGCGGTCCAGGAATCTCCTCGCGATTCAACTCTGCATCCAAAACCGCCTGGCGCACCTCTTGCGTCGCTAGGCAGAACTTGGATCCAGACCACTTGGCAGACACCTCACGCCGCTAAGCGCCATACGCTTTCCAGAGCCTCTACCAGATCTTTTCCGCCAGGTGGGATCACATTTTCTGCCAGGCGCCATGTGTTCTAAGCTTCTCTAGTTTTCCCTTATCACCTAGCAGTAGACCCCAAGTCACTACATAGCACACCCCAAGCCGCTAGGCACCACACTAGTAGCGTCATTGCTACTGGTTTTGGCACTTTGAAGCAAGTTCCAAAGAACTCCAAGTACTATACATACAATCCATAACATGAAATATGCTTATCCAATCATAATCACATGACTAGATCATAGTCCAACACAATCCTGAACAACCAAACAATATACAAAAGCAAGAAGAATACATAACAATTGCCCCAAAATATCGCACGGACAATTAAACAATAATAATGATAATAATAAAAAAATAACAGCAATAACAATAATGATAATAATAATAATAAAAACGAAATAATACAAATAAAAAAATAATAATGAAAATAATAATAAAATAAAATGAAACAATAATAGTAAAACAATAATACTAATAAGATAAAATAATAATAATAACATAATAAAATAATAAAAATAAAATAAAGTAATAATAATAAATAATAATGATAATAAAATCATAAATAAAATAATAATAATAATAATAATAATAATAAAGATAAAGATAATAATAAAAGAAAATAAAATGAAAATAATAATAATAATAATAAAAATAAAAATATTAATATTAATATTAATAATAAAAATAATAATAAAATAATTATTATTATTATTATAATATAAATAATTATTATTATTATAATATAAATAATTATTATTATTATAATAATTGTAATAAAACGAAATTTTAAAAATAAAAATAATGAAAATGAAAATAATAATAAAATAAAATAAAACAATAATAATAAAACAGTAACATTAATAAAACAAAATAATAATGATAAAATAAAGCAATAATAATAAAACAATAATGATAATAAAATCATCAATAAAATAAAACAATGATAATAATAACAATAATAATAAAATAATAGTAAAATAAAATAAATAAAATAAAATAATAATAAAGATAATAAAGATAATTATAAAATAAAATAAAATGAGAATAATAGTAATAATAAAAAAAACTAAAATAAAACTAAAAATAGTAATACAAATAATAATAATAATTATCATAATAAATAATAAATAATTATAATAATATAAATAATAATAATAATAAAATGAAACTTTAAAAATAAAAATAATATTGAAAATAAAAATATTAATAAAATAAAATGAAGCAATAATAATAAAACAGTAATATTAATAAAATAAAATAATAATAATAAAATAATCAATAAAAGAAAACAATGATAATAAAAATAATATAATAAAATAATAGTAAAATAAAATAAAATAATATTACTAATAAATATAATTATAAAATAAAATAAAATGAAATTAATAATAATAATCAAAATAATAATAAGGATAATAATAGTAATAATAATGATAAAATAAAATAAAATTAATAATAAGAATAATATTAAGTGTTTTGTATTTAGAAGAAAAACTTTAAATATCTTGTCAAGCCAAAACGAAAAATCACGATAATCATAGCAATGATTGGGTCACAAAAACCAAAAAGAAGAATCATGATACTCATAGCAATGATTGGGTCACAAAGACAACTCTATACAACGGAAACCACAAACACACACATACTCTCTCTAAAACCACATACCACAAATATCAAGAAGTTAAATGATACAAGAATTTGATTCAGGAGAAAGCTTTCATGCATCAATATAATTGTGGTTTATTGCAAGAAAACGAAAATGCATTGAAATGAGGTTTAATTGCCATTCAACAACCATTATGAGATGGTTTTCCAGCCTTTCCATATGCTCCCCAAGATGGCTAGGGTTTTTTGATCCCTTCATTCATGCCAAAAATAACCTTTTATCCCACAACCATGCTTGTATGCAAAATAATTAAATAATAAAAATAATCTACAAATGACATTCATAAGACTCGAACTCAAGTCCTCCCCACATCGTCAACATGCTCTACCACTTAAGTTATCCTTGTTCCTTGTCTTTTCTCTCCACATTAAATAACTTAGGGATTCCCGCTGTCGCATTTATTAAATAAATACTTATTAATTTATTTAATTTTTTCGGGTCTTACATCGACTAGGAAGCTTCGGCCATATTTCCAGAGTTTTACCATTGAAGTGAGAATCTATCTTCCGATGAAGCAAGTCTTAAAAAAGATGGATATCATAGAAAGTATAGTTAAATAGGCGATAGAATTAGTAGAATACGACATCAAGTATGAACCCTGAGGTCCAATCAAAGCCCAAATATTGGTTGACTTTATAGTTGAGTTAATGCCCCTTGAACCCACCAAAGAGGTTGCCTCTCAAGTCAAAAAGGCACATCCACCCCATGAATACTCTCCACTAATCGAAACTCCAACCAACGAGGAAATGGAGCGGGTATAGTCCTGAAGGGCCCAGGGGCATCCTCATCGAGCAATCGCTGAAATTCTTCTTTAAAGCAAGCAATAATTAGGTTGAGTACGAAGCCTTAATTGTATGAATGTTTCTCGCCAAAGAAATAGGAATAACTCACTTGACAGCTAGGAGCGACTCATCGTTGGTAACGGGGCAAGTAAATAGCGAGTACTTGGCCAAGGATCCTCAGCTTGCCTAGTATCTTGAATACGTGAAAAAACTAGCAGGGCTTTTTTAGAGCTTCAGGAAACTCATATGCCTCGACAGGAGAACAACCGAGCAGATCTCCTTTCGAAGCTCGCTAGTTGCACAAAACCTTACCAACAAAGGTCGGTCATCAAAGAAACACTAACTACCCCACGAGTAGAAGCATCTGAGTTAGTAATTATGGCAATCTTGGAAAAAGAACCAGGGAAGGATTCCTGGATGATTCCTATAAAGACATACCTGGCAGATGGGGCATTACAAGTAGACGAGGACGAGGCTTAACGGGTAAAAAGGAGCTCTTCTCGATACACTCTATTGGATGGTTACTTGTTTCGTTTTGGCTATTCACGACCGATACTAACATGCATAAATCACGAGGAATCGAAGAAAGTCATGATCGAGCTTCATGAAGAAATTTGCGGCAGTCACATAGGTGAACGAGCACTAATGTTGAGAAGGAAGATTGTTTATATCATGTAAAGAAGTGTGATCAATGTAAAAAAACAATTAGACTAGCATTAGGCTCCTCCTGAAATATTGCATTCTATTAACACCCCCTGGTTGTTTCACACATGGGGAATAGACATACTCGACCCATTTCCCTTGGCTACTCGGCAGATGAATTTCCTTATTGTAGTAGTCGAGTATTTTACAAAATGGATAGAAGTCGAGCCTGTGGCATCCATCACGGCTACCAAAGTTAAGAAATTCATATGGAGGAACATAGTATGTCGATTCGGCATGCCTCGCCAGTTAATCTCGGATAATGGAACACAATTCTCAAGCACACACGTTAGGGAATTACGTTGCGAATTGGGAATAAAGCAAAATGTTTTCTTTAGGGGAGCACCCTCAAACGAACGGCCAAGTTGAAGTGGCTAAAATAGTCATTTTAAGGGCACTCAAGCTAGGATACTAACAACCAAGTCATCCTGGCCAGACGAAATCTTGTGCATGCTTTGGGCATACCACATTACACCTCAGTCAACCACACGGGAGACACCTTTCAGTCTAGTATGCGGAATGGACTCTCTCTTACCTATATAGACGGACTATCTGATGAGCAGGGTGAAAAACTTCACGCCAGAGGGAAATGAGCACAACCTTCGAGCAAATTTGGATGTCATAGACAAGGTACGCGAGCTTGCAAGAATAACAGGCGAAGCAATTAAGAGGCGTATTGAGCGAAGATACAAAACTAAAGTCATCTCACGAGACTTCCAAAAGGGTGACTTAATCCTTCGTAAAGCTCATCTCGCCGAGAGAGGACAAACTCATATCGAAGTGGGTTAGACCATTCAGAGTCAAAGAGGCACTCTAGGGTGGCACATATCGGTTGGAGACTCTAGACGGAACACCTATCCCATGGACATGGAATGCCGTTAATCTACGATTCTACTTTAGTTAGTAAAATCTTCTTTATATTTCCGTCTTTTCTATAAATTTGACAAGATTATGGAAAAAATGAATAAAAGGCTCCCCCACACTCTTTTTCTCTGCGCATTCGCGAAGGGTTTTTAGTATAGAAATATATACGATATACAACTTTAAGTCTATTTTTTGAAGCTCGAGCTCTAGGATCTTACGTATGTCAAAAACGACCTTTACACCCTTCAGAACTTGACAACTTCTCTACTCGGTGGGGTTTAGGTCTTCAATTCGCCGAGCACTCTATGGGGAAGGGTATCTTGACCAATATAAGGTAAACCCTTCTAGCAAAGTGGGATTATGGGGAGGTGCAAGAATTTTCACAAAAGCACATTTAAAACCCTTATAAAAAGACTGATATAGGGTAAATAAGCCTCAGCCATTGGTGCTACTTAAAGATGCCCATAGCTACCGAGATGAGCTACATTTCAACTCAAAGAAGTAAAGGAACATGTTGGGAATAGGTTAAATACCGAGACCCGAGCATAATATACTAAAAGCTCGAACAAAGGTCCAACTGTTGGTGTGTAACTGGGTAGGGGCCACATTAAGAAGGGTCAGCAACCCCTTCTCAAAGTCATTAAAGGGTAGTCGGAGTCCAAGCCTCTCAAAAACCGTAGCATAAATAAAAGTAAATTTATGCAAGGGTGGGAGAGTGTCATCCTTGCACACAAGTTTGTCTATTTCACAGGTCCCCGCAACTACATCTTCCTCATTATTCTTACACAAAGTCTGCCTACTTCTAAAAGTCTTTATCCTCTTATCGGTATATAGACTGGTTGATTCTCTCTTCAGGTTTAAAGGGGCCTAAGGGTATAAAGGGTTATAGGTGGTCATCTAAGCAAGTCGGGTTGGTAACGCTTCGAGAACTCGGCAAAATAATCGGAATCTTACACATCAGTTCTAAGCTCAAAGACCAAGTGAAATCTGAAAACCCAAAATAAAAGTGTTCACCTCTTTCCCTCTCTCTTTACACAACGTAATAAAGGTAAATAGGCAAACTGACACTCATGTATCACATGAAGCATATAAACCCTAAATGTCTAGCAACGAGAGCATATTCATTGGTGTAAGGCAAAATGTGCAAAGAAGTTCAAAATACTCATAAAAGGACGTATCAGCAAAATCAAATCGACATTTTATGGAATACCCACAAGAATAGCAAAATGATATCAAGGGTTTTAATTTTTTCACCAAACAAAACATGAATTGGTAGGGAAATAGAGAAGGGAGCAGAATAAGGAAATGTGAGGCAGAAAATATGGAGCAAGCGAAACATGGAACAAGTATTTATTATCTAGTCGGCACGAAGGAGAAGAAAGAACACAAAATACCTGGTGAAGGATCGTCGTGGGAAGTTGGAAAACCCAGAAGTTAAAGGTAAGAGAAAACATTGTTGCTACCCTTGAAAGAAAAATACTTGTTAGGGGCAGGAGATGGAGTAGACGAACGGTCATAAAGGGCAAAAGCATAACCGTAGATTAAAGAAACCACTTTTTTTCGATGGTTGACTCGTGGAAGGAGTAGGTGAAAATAATCATTACTTGCACTCAGGCTTTTCAAAATCATGACCTTAGATGTTTGGCACGTGGCTAACCCCAATCCCTAGGAGCGAGCAGTCCAGGGTAAGGAAGCAACCCTTAATCACGATGAAGTGATAAAGGGTCGGAGGGATGTGTACTGTCCCTGGCACCATGCTCGGTTTTCGACTTCGTGGGAAGGTCGGAATGCTAGTGGTTGGACTCCGACCTCCGGTAAATCTCAACACAGGCCCATCCTGGTTAGGTACCAGGCCCATGATGGGACGTCCTGGCAAAGTCCATTACAAATATATTTGTTAGGAGAAAATGACGTGGTTAGTGTGTTCCTAAAATAAAGGACTTAATATCAACAAGAAAGTAGGAATCAGTTGTGAGTGGCCACGTCAACACGACTTTTAGCAAACTAAAAGGAAAGGGAGCCTATATAAAAGAGAAATAGTGGCATGGCAAGGGGCATCTGTAGAGAGGAAAAAAGAGTCTTTATTTATCCATTCAAGAGCAAGAGAGGCAATTTGTTCTCGATTTCAGTTGTTCTCGGTTTCGGCCTTCGAGACGTAAGACCGGAACAGTTTCCAAAGTAGAATAATTTTTCATTTGATATTTTATCCATAATAGTTAAGAGAAACGGTTGACAACAAACATATACTCAAATTCTATTGTGATAAAGCAATTGCATTTTGCTTCTTGTTAGACCAATAAATACAGTCAAATTCAAGAAATTGGCCTCTTCCATTAGTGTTCTGTTTATCATCTTTATTCTAACATGCTAGTGTTATTGTACCCTACAAAAGTGGAATCTTGATTTTTATAATAAGTTTTTCACAACCTGTTTTTACACGGTCGAACAGTCTCTATTGAACACTTGTTTACAACCTAGCCAATCAGTTCAGACAAGCTTTCTAGTTCTCCTTAGTTCGCTAGATCCTCCAACAGTTGTGTTATCGGTCTTCTCAAATGGTACATGCACAAAGTATTCTACCGATAAATGTGTGAGTAAAAGAACAACAATTGCCTCACCTGAACACCTGTTTATATTATTTTTCATGGGTTTTTACCTTTTAGAAGGCCTAATAGAGGCCCAATCACCAGTTAACCAACATTACCTGTCCTAATCGAGATTAGCAATTAATCAATCACTATTGGTCAATTTGTCGGTCATGATGATCGGTCCAATAAGGTGAACGTGCATATGCTAAACATTCATACTATAGTTCGCGACCCCAATATGTGATTCCCTGGAATATAACTGAAACCTAGTTCATAAATAAACATTGTATATAATATTTGATTTACTAGTTTTAAGGTAAAAGCAAAGAACCTACCATATTTGTATAGATTGTGGAATTTACACTTTTACTTGCTTCGTCTTGGATAGATTCTACGCTTTATTTCTTTCCTCACGAGAGTCTTCGTAAACTTATATTTTCCTGTGTTGAATTTCTTAAACATCTCTTTGATGATCTTCGGTTGATCGGTGATAATATTTTTTCATATTTATTTGATTTGAAGTCCTAATAACAATGTTAGTCTTCTCATTTCAAACTCACTTTGCACCAATATATAGCACTAAAGGTAGTGTTATTAATGTGAATTTGAACTATTATAAAATCATTTTTCTTATGCTTTTTAAAAATCGTATTGCTCTTGCCTCTAATAAAATCATTTTCTAAAAGAAAATAATTGTGTTGTCCTTCCTTATTTTGAAAGATCGTTTCACACCATTTAAAACTCTTTTTTAGGTTTAAAAGGTATGTTCTATTAAGCCAAAGTTCAAATCCAATAGGTACTCCTACAAAAATTTATTTATCCATATATCCATTTAATAAGGCTTTTTCACATCCATCTAATATAATTTAATACTTTTATGAGAAACAAAGTCAAGCAAGAATTCGAATAGCTTTTAATCAAGCAAAAGGTGCAAATTTCCAATGAAATCTATACTAGTGATAACTTTGTTTCATATTACCTAATTCATCTAACTAGTTTATGTAAACTCGTTTAGTTCCGATCATACTCTTTTGTTCAAGTTGGTGAACTATAGTGTAGATGTTTCCAGTGAAATAATTGAGCTCTTTCTGCATAACCACCATCTAGTCATGGTCTGAAAAGTTTTCCCTATATTCCTTGGTTTGATTTGAGACATGAAGTCACATTCTTCTAATTGTGGCTCAAGAGCACATCCTAAAGTTTCATTTCGATCTTTAATTTGTAAATGTGAAATCAAAATTTATTATCAATATGCAAGCCTTCATTAAACTTAACATTTATACTCTTCTCTACTATAAAAATTTCGATATTGATGTATATTCAAACAGTTTGAAAACAAATCACACCTTATAACCTTTTTATTAGAATTAAACAATAAAAGACTATCAAAATACGTGCATGTTAATATAATTTGAAAAGTAAACATCAATTTTTCATCCATGATACAAGAAACTTGTAATCTAACAACTAAAAAATTATGATCTAATTGAAATGCAATCACCAGTTTAAGTATTTACATTACTTAATACATCAAAACTAAAACTAATAAACCTTCTTGGTCTTTATGCTATTAGTTGGACATTCTGAATAAGTTAATAGTTTCATTTCATGTTAAAAATAGTCATATTTTCAAATTTGATGACTTTACCTTTATATTTTTAGTCCTAGTCTGTGTTAAAAAAAGTTTGAAATATAAATAACACCAACTTTTGGTAGGAACTGAGTCAAAATAACTGTAGAAATAAAGGGTTATGAATCCAAAAGAGCTATTTACGGTTGGCCAATAGGGGATAAAATAAAATTGTTACAAAGCATTTTCATTCGTTGTATGATTTTAGAAAACATGGTGGGGTTAAGGACAATGAGCCATTATTGCTCTTTGCAAAAATAAATAATTAACTAATGGAAAAAAAGTTTTACAAGCTAAAATCTAAATCACACTTACCCTATTAACATTTGAAAATCCTATTTTAGCAGTCACAGGACCAGCAGTTTAATCTCTACGAGGACAAAAAGGAACCTAGTAATGATACAATCAACATAATTATACAAGGGAACAAAATCATATCAATCGTTATTGACTAGGATGTAGCTCACAAAACCACTTAACTATCACTGAGAAGAACCCAAGTAGAACACAGGAATTCCAATAGGTGGAAATATTAGCATCTCTACAAAAGGCTTCAATCTAATGCATGGTAAAGATTGCAGCCTAGCTAGACATCATGACATGATCAATAGCCTGAAGTGCTTGATTGGAAAAAAATCTCACATCAACATCGGGATCCTCACTGAGCTCAACCAGACTAGGTCGGATAGAGTTTTCCACAACCTAAATGAAAATTATGTACACAGAATAAGGCGAAACACAAAAAGAGAACAAAACACAGAATATAGACAGAAAGCCCAATAAAGGTTTATTATTATAATACAATACAAGTATGAGAAGCTTAGCTGCTTACAGATTGATCCACTATGGGGAAGATTGATTCCAAGACCTTTGCCACATTGAACTTAATGTTGGGTACTCTATAGGGGATAAAACGGGGAGCAGTTAGAAAGGTAGTAGTAACATTACCCAACACTATAACCACGCTTAAAAAGCTAGAATACCTGTCTTTAGATGCAGTAATAACAACGGGCAATAATTTTGAACAAGTGATTTCCGGTCCCATCACAGGAGCAAGCAGAGAGATGGATTGAAGTATGGTCATTCGGTACAAATAATGCGGATTACTAATCATATCCAGAACCTGTTTCACACATACCAAAACCCATTACTTGTAAGATACACTTGGTAGATCTACAAAAAACGTAAAGGGTATACTATATTAACAGTGAATATCATAATATGGATCGTAGACCATAGGAAAGGGAGAGGGGAGACTTAACAAGCTTGATATGAAGTTACTGTGGAACTGTAAAAAAAAAGGACTTAACAGAGAACAGAAAACAGCTTGGACTGAAATAAACCACAAATCCAAGTTTTGTTCAACTAAAGCACTTGAACAAATAGGATGGATAGAAAAACAGTGTATATCTTCTTGCAATATTGTGTTTCTTATTTATTTAAGTATATATAAGATACAAAAGGAGGCAAGACACTTGCCTGAAATCCTAACACTAAAGTTGGGTACATACAAAAGGAAATATTAAAATAAAACAACATAACATTTAAACACTCCCCTCAAGCTGGAGCATATAGATCATATGCACAAAGCTTGGAACATATAAACTAAATACTAAGTCCTTTTACAGATTTTTCACACAAGTTGTTCATTAGAGCTGACAAATTCAGTAATAAGATATTTGGATAACAACTCCCTAACAAAATGACAATCAATCTTTATATTTTAGTTCTCTCATAAAACACCAGATTGGAGACAATATGAAGAGTTGTTAGGTGATCACAATAGTAACAAGATGAGGAATTTTGGGGTAAGAAATCAAAGAAAATGAAGAAATGTTACAAGAGGTATCAAGAAATTCATGTAGTTGACACACTTGCCACTGAAGCAGACTGACCTTGATTGATTGATTGATTTCTCAGACTCATACCTCAATTTTTTGGTACTCTTCATAAAAAACTTTAGAATTGGTTTCACATATTTACACACATGAGAACCTTTGAGTTGCATCAAATAGACATTTGATATAATTAGAAAAAATTTCCTGTGCACTCTTCCAAAAAGTGAAACATGTTTTGAAGGATCGGAGCATCTTTAAAACATCGGGCTCAACTAAAATAGCACATAGTTGGAGCATCCTTATTCATATGTTCGTGCTCTTGGACCCCCAAGTGATGGATTTCCAATTTCTTCTTTCATACACTTTAGTAATTTGTTCCACTGATCTCGCTTCCTCTTGGGCCGGGCCTGGTTTCTATCAACATCCTTGACCAAGGAACCATAATTCCATGGAAGCAAACCAAGATGAATAGTTCTTCCAATTGAGCCTTGAACTTGTAATGGTCGGAGTAACCAAAATAAAAGGAGTAGAACTTATTGAATCCATATAAAAAAAGTGACAAAACTTAAGGACAAATAACATAAAGCCTAAAACCGAGAGAGAACGTGCCCCTACACGGGTGGTGGGTTGGAATAGAAAAATGAAGTCAGAAATGGGGATAGAAGAGTTCGGAAAATCAAAAAGAGGTGTTCCAATGATGAGAAGGCAACGCGTGGAGGAAACGCACCACAAACAAGAAGCGCATAGATTGGCACGTGAGGGCATGTGGATGATTGGCTGGTTTTGACCACCACGATTGGGTTGCACTCCTTGAGGCACACTTAAACCTAGCTTCATTTACCAAAATAGTCGAACGGCAGCAATGCGATGGCAAGCAATGACAGTGGAGACAATGAAGAAAACAGAGTGAGATGTAGCCGCTCTGATACCAACTTGAACAAATAGGATGGATAGAAGAACAGTGTCTATGTTCTTGTACATATATAGGATACAAAAGAAGGTAACGCAATTGCCCCAAACCCTAAAGTTGGATACATACAAAAGGAAAATATTAATAAAATAACATTACATATTCCAATAACAAAACCTATTTAAAAAATTATTTTGCTAACCAGTCACCTTGGTTCAGTTTAGAAGCACCAAAATTGTATAAACTGACCAAACCCAATCCTGTTTGTTTAGCTTGGTTGGAGAAAAAATGATTTTGATAACATTGGTTTTGAACCATTAAATATGATGAAGATGGGTGCCCAAATAGCCAGTGTGAAATTATCTTGGTGGATAACCAAATGGGCCATAAAACTATTCCTTGTTCATTCAAAATTCATGGTATGGTTTCGTATAACTTTCTAAAATTTCATCACATTGTAAACAATGAAATGTACCCATACAAAGTATGAAGCAATAAAAGGATAACAATGTCAAGTTGAGGAAACAAGAACATCCCAACCCCCCCCTCCCCCTCCCTCCAATACACATACATTCATATGGGCATAGTGTATTATGCTAAAATAAGAATTTAAGTCCAAGATATGAACCTGTGGAATTATGTGTTGCATAGCCCACTCAGGACCAAATTCTTCAGCTAGGCGCTTCAAGTTGTTAGCTGCTGCCTCACGGATTGAATGAACCTACCATAAACAATGAGGTTAATGACAATAGTCATATAGAAAATGTGGTTTCCTAAAGTATGCACAAACTATCAAATGGAGTCCACAAACCTTGTCCTGTAACCACTGCATGCAAAGAGCACCAAGCTTATCATCAAAAAAACCAACACCCAATTGACTTGCCAATAAGGGTATATATTCTATTATTGCAAGTCGAACCCTCCAATGCCTATCCTCAGCAAGCTCAACAATGGCTGGTAACAAAGATTGAGATAATAAATCAATTCCAATGACCTGCAACAAAGATTTGATCAACATATCATTGCAAATTTAGATTTCGTTATGACTTTAATTTTGCATGTATATTATATAGGTGGGATAAGATTATATGCTCCGATGTAGAATTAGCAGAATATTCAAAAACTAAAAAGGAAATAAGGTTGCCAAAAGTTATAAAGTAATTTGCAAATATAAATCACTCATACGTTACAAACCTGATTCACTTGATCAAGCTTGCTTATGATATTTAGGCGCACATCAGGAAATTCGTCCTTTAAAAGGGAAAGGAAAATAGGAAGAAGTTGCTCAATTGTTGCATCCTGCAATTAAGAAAAAAAAAAAGGTAGTGAAGTATAATTTCTTCAAAAGAAGGGTTAAACAATATTGCCACAGCCCTAGTAGTAGAATTAAAAGTATTAGTATAACCAACATAAAAATTTACAAAAAAATATTAGAAGTTGGATACCACAAAATAACCAGCCAAGTACAAAACATACAGTAGATAGTTCATAAAATAAATATTAAAAATACTGAGGAATGGTATGCCAAACACAAACCAAACATGAAACATAGATAACATTGGACAGGCTTTAACTCTCACAGGCTACATTACACATTTGACAATGTTGTTGGCCACGATAAGTAGAGTGCACTAAACTCTGTTGTTGATTCCCATAAAGTAGCATATTAAGCTAGATTTCAAGCCCATGGAGGGGAGTACATATGTTGTCTTGTCTTGAGAATATTAGAAGTTAATATGTGATAAGAAGATATGAACTTCTATTTCCACTACCTACTTTTTCCTCAAATCATTATAATTTTCTGAAAGATTAAATCATACTCAAACATTTTTAAAATTTAAAAAGAAATAAGGCTCTTGGTCGTAGTATTCTTGTAACATATAGCTTGAACCCAATGCCTCCTAAAGGATGATTCTGATTAACTACTGCACACGTAAATAAAGTCCACAACATTTATATCACCAAACTAACTTGCAAAAGATAAAATTACATATTTAGAAAAGGGATATTTCAGTACATAGTTGTTTTTAGACCCATGCACCACAATCGGGTGATTCATATGTAAAACTGTAAAATACACAGCACAACCCAAAGCACTAAACGATCTCTACCCTTCATTTTAAACAAAAGGAAAGAGAAACATAAAAAAGTAGACTTCAGTATTTTGCTGCTAGGTACCAAAAGAAAAACCTATTAACTTAAAGGACAAGCAACCATATAGTTAAGCATGAACGATATGGATTTTTGCAACACTAAGACCAAAATAAATGTAAAGAATGACATTTGATAGCCATACCTTTCCTAACACCGGAGCCATTCCCATTATCACTGAAGCCAAAGCAGAGCGAACATGCTGTGAAGAATCAGATGACAATTCCTGCAAAAGTTGTTGCAAAGTAGTTTAGCCTGTAAATATAAGTTTTAGAATAATGAATTTCAAGACCAAAACGAAAGGCACACCTTCACACAAGGAAGAATATGCTGAATTGAGAGATCTGGATTTAAAATCCTGCAAAACTTGGTCACTTTCCCTGCAGCTGCAATCCGTACTTCAGCTTCATTGTCTCGAAGCAACCGCACATAGGCAGGGACCAATTCCGTTCTATACAAAATAATAGTAATAAGAGATTATCTTAAGAAACATAAACAGAAAGCGATAGGACATTGAATATCGACCTTAGTAAATATGAGGAAAACAGTATAGGAATCACAAGTTTTGACATTTAAGGTTTTAAAGCATTAGCACAGCCCTACAACTAATTAAACGCAGATCACTATACAATATATTGACACAATATATAAACAAATTAAATGATACATATGCAGCATGTTTACTCCTCTGGTGAAACAATACCTGGTAGGTTCAGGGCCTACAGCTTCACAAAGCTCATACAATTGATTTGCAACCATGTATCGCACACGCCACGACTTATCCTGTTTAGGATCAAATCAGATCAAAGGTACATTAATTAAATAAAAATGGGGACTCAGTTTGGCAGAAACTGACACACGCCTTGATCAGAAAATAGAAACATCACCAAGAAAGCATAGAAAGAACACCTTTAACACTGATTGTTCCTCAGGTAATCTGTTCAACAAATGTTTACAAAGCAAACAATCTTACTTTCACAGTATTCCCTGTTAACAAACTACAATCCTTCTTATCCCAACACCTCAAGGGATAAGACTATATATAGACTTTACAAAAGTCTTTGTCCCATAACAGCTAACTACAATTATTCTTAAATTTCTTTCTATGGTATAGATTCCAAACCCTATCCTTATTCCCCAATCTATCACTACCCACTACTGCTAGAACAACCTTGTCCTCAATGTTGAACTCTTCAAAACTAGTCACATGTTGTGGAAACAAAACATCTTCCCATGTAGATGCCTCTGGTCGTCCCTCCTGCAATTGCACCAACACTTGTATTGGTTCATCTTGATGTTGTACAATCCTGCTATCCAAAAAGTGATGGGGGAAAACAAACCGAAGTTTGCCCTTGAAGTTCATCGAGCAATTCTTTCTCAACCTAATGAGTCCCAACAGCTAATTTTAATAAAGAAACATGGAAAACTGGATGTATGCAAGAGGTATAAGGAAGTTGTAGTCAATAAACCATTGCTCCAACTTGTTTGAGGACAAGGTATGGGTCGTAATAGTGCGCTGACAGCTTTGGGTACATTGTAGACATAGATGGTTGTATGTGAGAATGAATTTTTAGATATACCCAATTACCCACTTTGATTTCTGATGGTTTCCAATGTCAGTTGGCAAATTTAACCATGTCCTTGAGCTCTCTCCAGAGGAAATTTCAATTGTATGAGGGCTTCATTGCGTGTCATCAACTCCCATGATAATGCTTCCATGCCAGTTTCCCCTAATACAAAGCTAGCTAGGGAAGGGGGAGCTCTGCCATACCCAATTTCAAAAGACATACACTTAGCAACTCCTTAGAAATTGGTGTTGAACCAGTGCTCAGCACAGGGTATAAAATAACCCACAACTTAGGTCGCCATGAACTGAAGCATCATAAATATGTTTCCAAAGTATTTAAAACCTCAACTTGCCCAAAGTCCTATTGAGATTAATTGTCATTTTATTAGAGAAAAGATTGTATTTAGAGACATCAAGACTGAGTTTCTTAATTCTAATGATCAACTAGAATGTATTTTTGGTAAATCATTATGGGATCCTAAAATTGACTATATTTGTAACACGCATGATACATTTTATTTATACGCACCAGCTTGAGGACGAGTGTTAGATGACACGGGCTTAGGCCCATCTCTTTGTATTTTCTTATTTATAAATGTATAACCTTATGTGTTCGATACACATTAAACATTTAGTATGCATGTCATGCATTCCGTCAAAGCAGTAGGTGGCTGATGTTCAGACAAAAGGACTTAATACCTTAAATTTCCATAATCTCATAACCAAGCAGAAAATGGAGAACATTTATTCCTCAACTTGAGGGGATGTTGAGATATAGGTGTAAATATTGCACATTTAGATTACAATAAATACATGTTGATTAAATAATATATGTAGATTTGATTGTAAGAAATCCCTAATACTAACGGATTGAAATTACGAGTTTATCTGGTAGATTTGCTCCTTATTTAGAGTCTTAATTTCAAGAGATTTATTTTCTTCTATTAGGATTTTGTTTTTCCTTTAAATACCACCAATGTATTGTTTCTTTCTGAAATCAAGAAAAGTAATTCCATAATTATTGCTTACTGCTGCCTAAACATTTTTTTCCACATCATATATATTAGCAGAATATCCTATTCATTGTTCTTTCCATCCTAGTTATAAAAATCTTATTTGAATTCTTGGTTCCAAAAAGTCCAAAAGAAAAATTGTAGCATAAATCATAGAAACTTAACATCATTAGGTTAAGCACATAGTTTCGAGTATAATAGAAAAAGAAAAAAAACTAATTATGTCATTACTAGTATATTTCACTCTTAAAAATGCACCTGTGAGAAATTGACAATAACCGGTAGTATATGCGCAACACAATCTTGTGGCTCCAGCAGCTTCCCAAGCGCAGCACAACCCTCCACAGCCAACAATCTAACAGAATCTTGATCTGAACCATGTTTTAAAGTTAAATTACATATTTAAAAGGTCACCTTGCACTAAGGAAAAATTATTATTGAAACTACAAAACAAATCAATCAATCCATCTAGAAAGAATGAGAAATATGTATTCAACTACCATCCTTAGTGAGATCCTCAAAAATTGACATAGTGTCAGCCTTCAAATGAGTGTATTCAACAGTTGCAGCAAACTTCCCAAGATTTGATGCAGCAGATCTTCTAACCATAGGCATGTCATCTTGACACAACAGATTGTATATTGATCTTAACTCTGTCTTTGACATTTCCGGCGCACTAGGGTAAGCAATGTGAAATAGCCCACATGAAGACACTCGAGCAGTGAACCATTCACCTGCTGCCAACCTCTGAAACAAGATTAAAAAAATGACAGGATATTGAACAGTACCTATACAATACATCATTACTCATGAATATGCTTTAAGACACATACAACCAATTAATGCCACCAGAGTGTTAGATATTGAGGCAAATGCAGCAGAGCAATATAAGTAAGATATGGGGCATGTCATTGAAAATTAATAGAATTTTGGTAGAGAAATCACAATCAACCCTATTAATACTGGTACTAGACTCCAACTCATGATCAAATCAAATAAGGAAACTAATCAAGATATATATACACAATATGATAAAAAATTTAAGAGATTATCTATTATACTCTGAAATATATTCTTTGATACAATATCAATATAATGAGATACTTTCTAGATATTCTAACATAAGCTCAGCTTTGGTGCAACAGTTAGAGTTGCAGCCATTTAACTACCTGGTTAAAAGTTCATGTTGCGGAATCAGCCTCACCCAAGTGCAAAGTAAAGCAGCCTACAACAAACTCATAATAAGTCTAACCTTCCCAAAACCCCAACATGTCAAGGGTTTGTAGCAACTTTATTATTCTAACAGACAGTCTAACATGGATACATTAACCAACAGCTTGTTTGGTTTCACAAGTTTACTTCACAGGAAACAGTACAAATCCAAAAAAACTAAATGAATGGCATAATCATAACATTAGGCACTCGAACAATGCATAAAGAAGGAAAAACTTTACTTACCAAACTATAAAATACAATCAATCAATACATAGTTCAATAAATAGTAACAACGAAGGCATTCATATCGATGGAACAGTATAATCTGACCTTCACCAAAGGAATGAAATATTCAACCAAATCACTTTCCCTCATTTGTGATCCAATCCTACAAAGTGATTCTACAGCTTTATCTCTCACACAAGTTTCCTCAACAGTACAAAGCGTCTCCAAAGGTGGGAGCAACACATGAGCATGTTCCACTCCCCCGACAAAAGGAACAAACACCCCCAACTCTTCAGCCATTGCAAGAAGTACCTCATCATCATCATCATTATTCTCACCCAAAAAGGGTATCAATTCCCTACGCGTTCGCTCCTCCCCAAGAGCCCGGGCAATCGTAGATAACTTCCGAATCGAGTTCAATCGCAGCTGAATGTCATCATTTTTCAGTTCATCTATAAGCACTGCTATGGGATATAGCGGCTCATCAGCTATGGACATTTTCTTTTCCTCTCAAAATTTCTAGCCATACAGTTAAAATCAAATTGTTAGAAAATACTACTAAATTATCAAGCTAGCATAATTTAAAGTATACATTCTTCAACAACAAAAAATGAAGGAAAGATATAGAATTTCTGAACTAATTACTACGGAATTAACAAAATTAAAAAAAAAATTACCCTCAGCTCAGTTCATCCCAAATATTTCTCGAAATAAAATAAAAAAATAACCAAAAATGCTCAAATGGCAAGTCAAAATTTGTCAACAAAACCCTAGAGATAAAATCCAGAGACAGAGGAACGAAACACCATACCGTGTCGCGAGGTAATGTCGATATTTTTCAAAGTTTCGGTTCACTGAAATGGAAGTGAGAAGTAATTGATTGCTATACTCTGTGGAATTGTAGAACAGGTCAAATAGCGGTTCGTTTTATCTTGTAAATGCCACTTATAGCCAATGGCGAGTGAGCGTTGAAAAAAAAAATGAAGCTCTGAAAACCCTAACGCTTCCGAGGAGGACAATAGCCAAGGGAGTTTCTCAGAACCCGAGACCTTCGAATTCCTGTGTTTTAAAAGCATGGTTGAATCAACTTTCCCTTCTGTTTTTCAAACACGAAATTATGAGTTATTTTGCTAAGTTTTTAATTTTCTAAAAGTACGGATTCAAACAATTTTTTTTCTTTTTGACAAATAAAAAAACTTCAATATATATCTAATAAATGAAAATCAATACAATGTTGGTTGTATAATAGGTTTTTTTATTTTGAATTCATAGATGTTATAATATATCTAATAAATGAAAATCAATACAATGTTGGTTATTTAATAGGTTTTACATCTTGAATCCATACATGTTATAATGTGACCGAAATTTAAATACTTGCGTGAATTTCCACCTTATATATAAAGATAATGTATGCTTGGTTTAATTTTATTTGATTTGTTATGCATTATATTTATACTAAGGTAAATTCATATTTTTAGAACATTAAAATATATATATATATAATTTTATTATTTTACAATTTTATTATTTTATAAATAGTTAATTAAAAACTAGAAAAATAATATATTTGAAATATATATATATACATATATATATATGTATATATATATATATATATAATTTTATGAAAATAATATTAAAAACATTTATGTAACCATTATTTCTAAAAATAGAAGTTATTTAATTATTTTTTAAAAATAAAAGTTATTTAATTATTTATTTTATTAAATAAATACATAAACTATTTTTATTCATTAAGATTCTAATTAAAAATTGATATCTAATATAATACTATATACAAATATAGAACTAACAGCAACTTTTAAATAAATAATATATAGGCAAAACTTCATTTTAAATTTTATTTTTTCACAAATCTAAAATCTAACCTAAACCTTTTTCTTTCCTTTGTAACGTCCCAATTAAATAGATAAATCCAATTTAATTAAACGCCGCATATATAAATATCCAGAAAGTACAAAGATTTGAGATATGAAGTACACAGTACTCCAAACATATTCATAGCAAAAGAAAAAGGCTCCACGGTCTAAAGCAAGATACAGAGTCTCATTAAAGAGAAACTTAAACTACTAAAATTCCAAAAGTTGTGGGCCTCAAAGTGAGCCTGATACCCTTCCAAGATTCATCAAGCTGCAGCTAGGGGTGGCAATGCGGCCCGGCCCGCATAAGGCCCGCACAACGCGGACTGGCCCGCCCCGCATACTCCTTGGCCCGCGGGCCGGCCGCTTTCTTTTTTTTTTAATTTTTTTTTTAATTTTTATAATAAAACTTTCAATGTTTAAAAATTGGGAAACTTTAAGAAGTTCACAAAATTAAGTAAAGACTTTAGGGAATTAGATGATAAATTGATAATTCAACATTTTCATCATATTCATACTATGACATACACAATGTATTCTTTAAATTTTAGCACATTAAAAATTACATATTACTTGTCTTTTCCGGTTATACAAGAATTTGAAACGTTAATGCAAGAGTCTATAAAAGAAGTAATTAATATACATAAGTACAAGTTTTTTTTTTATGCGGGTTTGCGGGCCGGCCCGCGAGCTAGCCCATGCGGGCCGCAGGCCTATGCGAGTCGAGCCCGTGCAGGCCTGCGGGCTCACTATCCTGGCCCGTCCCATGTTTTTTCTGCGGGCCAGGCCCTAATTGCCATCCCTAGCTACAGCGTCTCCACCATCATTACCACTGCCAGAGATTCTCACATCTACTCACATCAATGAAATTGGTGATCATCGCAATAGAGAAAACCGCACACAACATACAAGCAAGCAAAAGGGTAAGCCAGTGTAAAGAAATCTTACATCATAACATGCACTTTCACAGTCAAACACAAGTAACAGACATTCACCCATAAATTCCCAAATCATTTGAGATCCCAAGACTTGACTATCCGGATACACAAACTGAGGCACCACCACCAAGCAGTGGAATTACGTCCTAGCAATGAGGTGTCACCACGAGGCCTTCGCGGAATTACACCCTTACAAGAGGCACCACCACGTGGCCTTCGTGGAATTACGTCCTAGCCTTGAGGCACCACCACGATACTCGCGTGGAATTACATCCTTTTGCTGAGGCACCACCATGAACTCTCACCACGAGGTCCATGGAATTAAGTCCAATAGGTGAGGCACCACCAAGGACTCCATTTAGGAAGGTCCATAGGATTACGTCCAACAGATGAGGCGCCACCATGAGCTCTCGCTACAAGAGTCATGGAATTACGCCCTGCTCACACTTTGTACATGTTTCACCAACCAATCAGAACGTTCCCATAATACTAATATCATGTATAACAACCCATCATACAACTCATGCTTTCTAGTTCAAACACAATGAAGCAACATATCATTTACATCTCAACCTCATATATTAATCAAGGCATCATTCCCTCAAACTTTTCTAGTAAAGCATCCAAGTCAAACAAACAAACAAGCACATCATTGGCCATGCACGTTATAGCACAAAACCTGCCCCAGTCTCACTCAGGCTAGAAGACATCGCTCGGGCGAGAGGTCCTCTCGCTCAGGTGAGCCCCTTCTCGCCTAGGCGAGAGCTCGAGTAGTGGAAGTGTGGCTCTTGTAGATTCTCGCTCAGGTGAGCTCCTTCTCGCCTAAGCGAGATTACACCTCGCTTAAAAATGAAGGCGAGTCGCTTGAGCGACAGTTCGCCCAGAAAGCTTGGGCGAGCCTCTATTAGTCTCGCCTAGGCGAGGCATGCTCGCTTGGGTGAAAAAACCAGTACTCGTCATTGTTCCTTCATGTAGCAGTCACACAATCACAATCCCAAAAGCTAAAACGACATTCTCATCAACCCACGATAGCATACAGACCACAAAAATCATACAAAAGCATTACAGCAAGCAGAAAACGAACTAGACACACGAACCCTAGCTTCCCTTACATGGAAAAGGGCTAATATTGGACTTTGACTCTTAAGCGAGCGAAACCAACAGCTCCAAGGATAGATCTATGAAGTGAATGGGAGACGGAGGTTGAGCTCACTTGAACTTGGGTAGATCTCCAAACCCTAGCAGAGGTTTTGTGGAGAGAAGATGGCTGAGTTAGGGCACTGATTTTTCATAATGCTTAGCAATTGAGGGACCTTGGTTGCTTTAGGGGTCTTGGAACCCTATAGGCCAGTCCCTCTAGGCCCAATAGTGTGACAGCCCGTAACATTAGGGCACTCAAAAGAAAGTGGGCCTTACATTCTCCCCAACAAGAAAAAATTTCTGACCTCGAAAATGAAAGCTTACCAGATAAAGAAATGTGGATGTGACTTCCTCATATCCTCCTCCAACTCCCAAGTCAAGTCGCTTGTTCTTCGATCCCAGATGACTTTGACTAGACTGACTGATTTTCCTCGGCGTTCCTCAACTTTGCTACCCTCTAAAGCCACTGGTGGTACTTCCACAGTGAGATCCTCCCTGATTTGTACATCCTCTGCTACTAGCACATGAGAGGGATCAAAGACATACTTCCTCAACTGTGACACATAAAACACCGGGTGAAGATTTTCCAACTGAGGGGGTAAAGCCACCTCATAAGCCACCGGCCCAATCCTCCTTAAGATCTAATAGAGGCCAAGGAACTTAGGAGAAAGATTTCTTGAGTGGAGAGCCCTTCCCACTCCAGTGGTTCGGGTCACCCTCAAGAACACGTGATCTCCAGCCTCGTATTCCAAGGGCCTCCTCCTGTGGTCTGCATAAGCCTTTTGTCTGCTCTGTGAAGCCTCCATTCTATTCCTCACCAATCTCACCTTCTCGGTGGTCTGCTCCAACAATTCTGGCCCAATTAACACTGCCTCCCCATCTTGATACCAACACAAGGGAGTCCTACACTTCCGACCATAAAGAGCCTCATATGGTGTCATCCCAATGCTTGCATGGAAATTATTGTTGTAGGTGAACTCAATCAATGGTAACACTTCATCCCAAGCACCCAAGTGATCCAGTATGCATGTCCGTAGTAAGTCCTCAAGTGACTGGATCGTCCTCTCAGACTGACCGTCTGTCTGAGGATAATAGGCTGAGCTCATCATGAGCTTGCTTCCCAGGGCACTCTGTAAGGTTTGCCAAAACCGTGACGTGAACCGTGGATTCCTGTCTGATACAATGCTCAAAGGCATCCCATGCAACCTCACAATCTCCTTGATGTACAACTGCGTCAACTTAACCATAGACATCCTCAGGTTCATTGCCAAGAAATGCGCACTCTTGGTCAGTCGGTCCACTATGACCCAGATGGTGTTATTCCCTCTAAAAATTCGTGGCAAATGGGCCACAAAGTCCATCGAGATGCTATCCCATTTCCACATTGGTATCTCCAAGGGCTGCATAATCCCACTGAGTCTCTGATGCTCCACCTTTGCCTTCTGACAGGTCAAACAAGCTGACAAGAATTGTGCTACTTCTTTCTTCATACCCTGCCACCAGAAATTTTCCTTGAGGTCCTGGTACATCTTAGTCATGCCCGGATGTAAGCTAAGACGACTCTTGTGCCCTTCCTCAAGGATTAGCCTTTTCACCTTAACATCATCAGGCACACACACTCTGCTCTGGAATCTCAATATGCCATCACTACCCATAGTAAATTCCTTTGTCTCTTCTGACCCAAGCTGTTATCGCACTCGGTTCAAGCGGACATCCAACAGTTGCCTTTCCTTAACTGAATCCAAGAAATCACTAGATATAGTTAAGGTGTTACACCTAATGAACTCAGATCCCAATTCCACCTACAACTTCATATCCTTAAACTGCTCTTGTAGCTCTACCTCATTGATCATAAGGTGAGCAGTATGTACAGTCTTCCTACTCAGAGCATCTGCCACTACGTTCGCCTTCCCTGGATGATATAACAGTTCAAAATCATAGTCCTTCAGGAACTCTATCCATCGTCTCTGCCTCATGTTTAACTCCTTCTGATCGAATAAGTACTTGAGGCTCTTGTGATCGCTGAATACTCGGAATTGAGCACCGTAGAGATAGTGCCTCCAAATATTTAAGGCAAATACTATAGCCGCCAATTCCAAGTCATGAGTGGGGTAGTTCCTCTCATGCACCTTGAGTTGTCTCGACGCATAAGCCACTGCCTTCTTTTCTTGCATCAGAATGCAACCAAGTCCAAGGTGAGAGGCATCACAATAAATCTCAAAGGGTCTACCCATATCCAGGATAACCAATATCGGAGCGCTCGTCGCTTCAGCTCTTGGAAACTTTCCTCACACTTATCTGTTCAAGTGAAGGGTTGGTCCTTCCGGGTAAGCTGTGTCAGAGGTGTCACTATCTTGGAGAATCCCTTTATGAACCTCCTATAGTACCCAGCTAAACCCACGAAGCTCATTATCTATGTCCCTGACTTGGGACTTTCCCACTTAACCACTGCCTCAACCTTTGTTGGATCTACTGCAATGTCCTGTGCAGATATCACGTGCCGCAAAAACTGAACTTCATCCATCCAGAGCTCGCACTTGGACAACTTGGCATATAGTTGCTTCTCTCTCAAGACACCGAGCACCAACCTCAAGTGTTCTGCGTGTTCCTCCTGAGTCCTAGAATAAATAAGTATGTCGTCTATGAAGACTACAACAAACTTATCCAAGAACAGTCTGAAAATCCTGTTCATATAATCCATGAACACTACCGGAGCATTGGTCACACCAAAAGGCATAACCACATACTCATAGTGTCCATACTTGGACGTGAATGTTGTCTTCTGAACATCATCAGCCTTTACCAATATCTAATGGTACCCTGACCGCAAGTCAATCTTTGAGAACACAAATGACCCATGCAATTGATCCATCAAGTCATCAATTCTCAGAAGCGGATATTTGTTCTTGATGGTAATCTTGTTTAACTGCCTATAGTCCACACACAGACGTGAACTCTCATCATTCTTCTTCACTAGCAACAATGGTGCTCCCCATGGCGAAGTACTTGGTCAAATGAATTGTTTCCCCAATAACTTCTCTATCTGTTTCTTGAGTTCCACTAATTCTGCCATATCCATACGATACGGAGCCATCGATACCGGTCCGGACGCTAGGTCAATAGAAAACTCTACATCTCTATTGGGAGACAACCCTAACACTTCATTTGGAAACACGTCTTCAAATTCCCGTACCACCAGTATGATAGATTTCTCTTCTCCTCTCTCTACTGCTAGATGTGTGAAGACTATGTAACATTGCGCGCCCGCTTGTAGTTCCTTCACAACCCCCTGTGATGTTAACAACTCAGGCTCCTCTAAGTCGGGGAAAAGCAACTTCTTCTCTTGGCAATCTATAAGAATGTGATTGACGGAGAGCCAATCCATTCCCAAGATTACCTCCAGCTCCTGTAGAGGTAGGCAAATCAGATTCACTTTGTACCTACGTCCCTCTATCTCCACCGGACACCTTGCACACAAGGACGACATCCTGACCAAACCTGATGCTGGAGTAGACACCGCAAGCTTACACTACAGCTCGCACACAGGCAGATCCAACTTTTTCACACAAGCATCTGACACAAAGGAGTGTGTCGCTCCATAATCATACAATACACAACGTCTCATTCCAACAATCACACAACAACCCATAACAAGGTTACCTGAGCTTGCAGCCTTTGCTCCTGTCATAGCGTAGACTCTGCCCGATACCTAAGGCCTGTTGCCTCCCTTCCTCTATTGGTTCTGGGCTGGGGCCAGAACTGGGGTACGCGTTGCTATCCTTGCGAGGGTGGGGCAATCCCTGCCGAAATGGCCTTCCATGCCACAATTGTTACACCTATTGAAGCCTGCAAGTTGGGGGTAGACATTCCTCTTGTACGGTCCCCCACACTGGTACCACTAAATCATGCTTTGCTGGGAAGCAGACTCCCTAGACCCTTGAGACTGGGAATGGGGCCTAGTATAGGGTTTTCTCCTCTTTTCGTGCCTATGCCTGGACCCAGATGGTCCTCCCACTCTCTGCTGGTGTGGGTGCTGAGTTTCCACCTCCACCTTCATCTTCTCCATGACCCTAGCCTTCTCCACCAAGGCCGCAAAGTCCTTGATGGATAGTGGGGCCACCATCAACCGAAGATCTCCATGGAGGCCATTCTCGAATTTCCTACATTGTCATTCTTCATCCAGTGGCATGGTGTAGAAACGACTGAGATGCTTGAACTTTTTCGCATACTCAGCCATAGATTTGTTCCCTTGAGTCAATTGTAGAAACTCCGCCTCTTTAGCATATTTGACACTGTCAGGGAAATACTCGGAAAGAAATTTTCTCCTGAAGACATCCTAAGTGATTGGTTCCTACCTCTCCTCCATGATGGACTTCATACTGATCAACCAGTGCTCAACCTCACCCGTGAGCATGTACACCGCGAAGGCCAACCTACTGTCCTCGGGGCACATCTTAGCATCAAAGATTCTCAATGTCCTTCAACCACTGATCTGCGACATCTGGACGGGTCTTCCCATTAAATTTAGTCGGATGGTGCTTCATAAAATCTTCCAAACTCCATTCCCGATGGAGAGGTCTTGGTTTAGGATCGTGGACAGGGGCAGTGGTCCTGTTTTCCTACAATTGACGGCAAGCCTCCATGTGTTGCCTGTGAGCGTCCTCAACAGCCACCCTAGTAGCCTCCATCTGCTGCATTACTAGATGTTGCTGCTCAAGTGATGTCGCCTGCCATTGCATTGATGCTTCATGTTGTTGCATCATCGTTGTACTCTGTTGTGTCATAGCAACCACCATCGCTTCTATCGCCCTGACGATATCTGGTGCGTCGCCCTGAGAAGGCTGAGAGTTCCTACGCTGAGGTGCCATGTCACTAGCACACAGGAAAAACAAGAGTTTGACTTGGTTAGATGAAAGCTTAACTTGCAACACACAAGCTACAACGATAGCTAAGCAGACACACTAGACCATATATCCTAAGGAACGACCACTCTGATACCATAAATGTAACGTCCCAATTAAATAGATAAATCCAATTTCATTAAACGCCGCATACATAAATATCCAAAGAGTACAAAGATTTGAGATATGAAGTACACAGTACCCCAAACATATTCATAGCAAAAGAAAGAGGCTCCACAGCCTAAAGCAAGATACAAAGTCTCATTAAGGAGAAACTTAAACTACTAAAATTCCAAAAGTTGTGGGCACCAAAGTGAGCCCGATACCCTTCCAAGATTCATCAAGCTACAACGTCTCCACCATCATTACCACTGCTAGAGATTCTCACTTCTGCTCATATAAATGAAATTTATGATCATCGCAATAGAGAAAACAACACACAACATACAAGCAAGCAAAAGGGTAAACCAGTGTAAATAAATCTTACATCATAACAGTCAACATGCAATTTCACAGTTAGACACAAGTAATAGACATTCACCCATAAATTCCCAAATCATTTGAGACCCCAAGACTTGACTATCCGGATACGCAAACTGAGGCACCACCACCAAGCAATGGAATTACGTCCTAGCAATGAGGCGTCACCACGAGTCCTTCGCGGAATTACACCCTTACAAGAGGCACCACCACGTGGCCTTCGTGGAATTACGTCCTGGCCTTGAGGCACCACCACGATACTCACGTGGAATTACGTCCTTTTATTGAGGCACCACCATGAACTCTCACCACGAGGTCCATGGAATTAAGTCCAATAGGTGAGGCACCAACAAGGACTCCCTTTAGGAAGGTCCATGGATTACGTCCAATAGATGAAGCGCCACCATGAGCTCTCACTACAAGAGTCATGGAATTACGTCCTGCTCACACTTTGTACATGTTTCACCAACCAATTAGAACGTTCGCATAATACTAATATCATGTATAACAACCCATCATACAACTCATGCTTTCCAATTCAAACACAATGAAGCAACATATCATTTACATCTCAACCTCATATATTAATCAAGGCATCATTTCCTCAAACTTTTCTAGTAAAGCATCCAAGTCAAATAAACAAACAAGCACATCTTGGCCATGCACGTTATAGCACAAAACCTGCCCCAGTCTCACTCAGGCTAGAAGACGTCGCTCGGGCGAGAGGTCCTCTCGCTCAGGTGAGCCCCTTCTCGCCTAGGCGAGAGCTCGAGTAGTGGAAGTGTGGCTCTTGCAGATTCTCGCTCAGGTGAGCTCCTTCTCGCTCAGGTGAGCTCCTTCTCGCCTAAGCGAGATTACACCTTGCTCAAAATGAAGGCGAGTCACTTGAGCGACAATTCGCGGAGAAAGCTTGGGCGAGCCTCTACTAGTCTCGCCTAGGCGAGAAAACCAGTACCCGTCACTGTTCCTTCATGCAACAGTCACAAAATCACAATCCCAAAAGTTAAAACGACATTCTCATTAACCCACAATAGCATACAGAGCACAAAAATCATACAAAAGCAATACAGCAAGCAGAAAACAAACTAGACACACGGATCCTAGCTTCCTTTACCTGGAAAAGGGCTAATATTGGATTTTGACTCTTAAGCCAGCGAAACCAGCAGCTCCAAGGACAGATCTATGAAGTGAACGGGAGACGGAGGTTGAGCTCACTTGAACTTGGGTAGATCTCCAAACCCTAGTAGAGGTTCTGTGGAGAGAAGATGGTTGAGTTAGGACACTGATTTTTCAGAATGCCTAGCAATTGAGGGACCTTGGTTGCTTTAGGGGTCTTGGCACCCTATGGGCCAATCCCTCTATGCCCAACAGTGTGACAACCTGTAACATTAGGGCACTCAAAAGAAAGTGGGCCTTACATCCTCCTGCTCGCATCAGTCACCAACAGATTCATTTCTTCCTTAAGAGAATAAGAAAAGCTTCTCACTCTTTTCCTCTCACACATCACTCGCATACATCATTCTTTTCTCTCAACAAAACCTCTTCTCCACTCTCATGCCTCTTCGCCGCTAAATTTTGTTCTCTACAAAAGTTTCTTCTCTCGAAGTTTTTCTTATACAAATGGTATTTATTTTTGTATGGTTTTTTTCTGATGAAAGTTTCAATTTTTACTAATGAACACATTCATTTTTTTCTCTCAAAGCTTTTCTTCTATAAAAAGTATTTATTTTCTATGATTTTTTTTTCTATAATGAAAGTTTCGATTTTTCTAAATGAACACATCTGTTTTCTTCTCTCAAAGTTTTTCTTTTTCTACTAGAGGTATGTGTTTTTCTATGCTTTTTTCTCTGATAAAAGTTTTGATTTTTACTAAATGAACACATTCATTTTTTTCTCTTGAAGTTTTTCTTCATCTACCTAAGTTCTTCTACAAAAGGTATGTATTTTTCTATAGTTTTTTTTTCTCTATATTTTTATATGGTTTTTTCTCTGATGAAAGTTTTGATTTTTACTAAATGAACACCTTCATTTTTTTCTCTCAATTTTTTTCTTCTTCTATAAGAGGTATATATTTTCTATGGGGTTTTTTTTGTCCTCGGATGAAAGTTTTGATGTTTACTGAATGTACACGTTCATTATTTTTCTCTCAAAGCTTTTCTTCTACAAAAGATGTGTATTTTTCTATGGGTTTTTTTTCTTCTTATGAAAGTTTTGATTTTTACAGGATGAACACATTCATTTTCTTCTCTCAAAACTTTTGTTCTTCTACAAAAGGTATGTTTTTTTGTTTTTTTCTTTGATGAAAGGTTCAATTTTTACTGAATGAACACATTCATTTTCTTATCTTGAAGCTATTATTCTTCTACCATAGGTATGCAATTTTCTATGATTTTTTTCTCTGATAAAAGTTTCGATTTTTATTGAGTGAACACATTCATTTCTTGTCTATAAGTTTTTCCTCATTTATGTGTTGCAACATTATTTTGTCCTCAGAATCCATCTTTACTTTCTACTTTTATTTTTTTATTTTACTTTTGCATCCCATGGAGGGCTAAGCTTCAAGGGTTAGTTCCATTATAATTTCATTATGGATTCTGAGGTTAGAATGAATAATTTTGTTTGTTCTTTTTTATTCTTGTTGTGATTTATTTCATCAATGTCTTTTGCCTTTTAATCAAATAAAAGTAATGATTTTTACATTGTAGCAAGTTAGCACAATGTTAAATCTACATAACATATCAATCATGAGTCCAAGGGTTTTTAATTTTAATTGAGAATGTACTTTGATTAAATTTAGAAACTTTCATGTGATTGAATGAGATTTTGGCAATGATTGATAATGTACTTTAATTAAATTTAGAAACTTTCATGTGATTGAGTGAGTGTTTGCCAATGATTGATAATGTACTTTGATTAGAGGTAAAAACTTTAACTAGAATTAATCAAGAATGTACTTTGGTTAATTAGCTTTTTGCTTGATTTTAGAGGTAAATAAATGGACATGATTAAGGATAATAATATTTAATTGAGAATGTACTTTGGTTAAATTTACTATGATTAATTTGCAAAGTTTTTGCTTTTGATTGAGAATTTACTTTGGTTAACAATGACAACGCCAACAAATTAATTGAGAATTTATATTGATTAATTTGCAAATTTACAACAATAATTAATTAAGCAATACTCTTTAGATTACTAATGATGGATATATTTTGAAAAAGCAGTGTAATCAATCTATTTTCTTTACTATTATTTTTATCTTTTTCAAAATTTATTTATTTATTCCTTATTTTATTTGATTAACCATTTTGTATAGTTTTTATAACAACTAATTTGTTAAAAATCAATTCCGTGTTTGTTGGAAGATGACTACTTTCTAAACAATACTGAAGTTGTTATAAATAAGTAGTATTAATTTGATCGTGTCAACGACAACGTTATCACCTTCCTCTTCCAACACGTATCTTCTCACTCAACAAAGTCAATTTTTTTGTCTTCCAACACTTAACTTTTCATCTTCCTCTTTGAACAAAGCAATTAGTATTTTGGGTTATGGTGTCTCAATGCACTACGAACACACGTCTTCCAATTATGTTAGCATCAATTATGAACGTGAACAATTATATTTTGTGGGACTCAATGCAATGTCAAATTCTAATATGTTGCCAAATTCAAAGTTTTAATTGAATTTGTCTTTTTAATTTTAGAAAACTGTCTTAAGAAGTTTTGTAAAGTTGTCATAGTTACTTACTACTTCAAATCACCATTACTTTATTTTAACTTCCTATAACATCATTACTTTATTTTATTTTTATTCATAATTTAATTTTCTTATTCAAAATATTTAGCTACTTTCTTCAAAAAGCTTTGGTAAAGTTTTTAAAGTGACATTGGCGTTCTTATTTTTCATCTTCCACAAATACTAAAAACACTTATATTTCCTGCGAATTTTCTTTTGAGTTTTCTTTTTTAGGAAATACTTACAAATTTTGTTATGAAAAAAAAAATTGCAAGAAATTGCTACCATTTTTTTGCGAAATATTTTATATAAAACACTTTTCACGACAAATTTTGCAAGAAATACTTACGAATTTTATAATTTTGTAGGAAATAATTATCTGCAAAAGAATTACTTGCCAATTAAGATTCTTAGCAAAAATAGCAGAAAAAAAGTCTTTTCTTGCTAATTTTTTTAACAATTTAGTAAGAAAAATCTCATGTAATATGAAAATTTGTACTAGTGTGGGATTTCATCTAAGTATTTTACGTTTTCTAGGCTCTCATGAAGAATGTTTAAAAGTGTTGTGTTAAGGATTCAAATTTTTTCTCCATCAGGTGAAAAGAAGGTATGAAATTCATCTTTGCAAAAGATATACATTGATACCAATGTTTACTTTTCTTTGAGAAATAATGTACCCTTTTGTTTGTACTATTTTTGTTCAATAAAAGTACTCCTTTTGCACAGTAACCAAAAATATTTTTAAATTAAGAGCATTTAAAAGAGAAGTAAGTTTTACAATCATGTCAAATAGTTGATGTACCATTATTATTATATTCTTATATTATATATATATATATATATATATATATAATAAATTTAATAAAAATTTTGAAAATTGAAACAGTAGTTTTGTTTAATTAATTTCACTTCAAAAAGTTGATTGTTAACAATGGAGATATCCTTAATGGTATGTGGAAGAAATATTAGAGGAGAATTTTCATCCATTAATGTCAAAAATGAGGTATTAATTCATTTATGTTTGTTATTTTTATTTTAATTTTGTTTCATTCCATTATTTGTTATAAAAAAAATAACTTTTCTCAATATTTTTTTTTAGTTATATATTCACATATATGGACTTCAAAGCTATGGACTTCAAAGATAAAGCATAAAAAATGACAAAGAAATGAAGAATTATGATTTTAAGCAAACAAAAACAAATATTGTGTCTCGTAGATCTTGGGTAAAATTTTGTGTTTTGGTCAAATGTAGCTACGTCCAACATTCAAGCAACACCTAAGGTAGTTCTCAATAGTAGCATTTTCTTGATAGACAGAAATTGCATAAAAAATCTATAATTTATTTTCATGATTTTTTTTATGTATTTTCCTCTCAGAAGTCCATATAACCAATTTTTCATTGTTTTTAGTTTTTTTTTTCAGAAAGCAAAAGTCAAGAGAAATCCCAAAAGGAACAAGAGTTAAGTTCAAGCCTTTCACGGAAAAGAAGTACATGTTAATGGTTGATCCTTATTGGCTATACTTCTGGGATACTTAGAACTCAATTTGAGAAGAATAAGGATATTCAAACTATATATAAATTTAGTGATGTGTACACTCTATTGATGAAAAATATGCAGTGGGCTCGTTATGAGTGTAAGATTCTAGATCTGGCAAAGGCCTATGATGGTTATTCTTTTTACTTTCCTGCATTTTTAGACTTCAGAGGTCGAATCTACCACAATGGCATCTTTCACTTCCACGAGCGGGATTTAGCCCGAAGTCTACTACTTTTTTATTGTAGTCCAAATGAGTCAGATTTAGCCCGAAGTCTACTACTTTATGATTGTATTAGTCAAAATGAGCAGGATCATATGAATGAAAAGTTATATTACAGATGTCTAATCTCAACTCTATACCTCGGTGAATCATTTTATGAAATGAAGAATTCTGATTTTAAGCAAACAAATATTGTGTCGCGTAGATCTTGGGTAAAATTTTGTGTTTTGGTCAAATGTAGCTATGTCCAACATTCAAGCAACACCTAAGGTAGTTCTCAATAGTAGCAATTTTCTTGATAGACAAAAATGGCATAAAAAAACTATAATTTATTTTCATTATTTTTTTTATGTACTTTCCTCTTAGAAGTCCATCTAACCAATTTTTCATTATTTTTAGTTTTTTTTTTCAGAAAGCAAAAGTCAAGAGAAATCCCAAAAGGAACAAGAGTTAAGTTCAAGCCTTTCACGGAAAAGAAGTACATGTTAATGGATTGATCTTTATTGGCTACTTTTGTATTATTCTTTTATAAACATAATATCTTTTGAACCAACATTGGCTGAACTTAATTCATATTCCACTATGATATCTATTTTTTTCATGATGTAACCTCGTCAAACCGAAAATTACTAAGATTGCAATTTATTTTTATTTTAATCTTCGGTAGTTGTTATTTATTTCTTTTATTTTTTTAGGGTTTAATGTTTATTGTATATTGTATTTATTGTATTTTATAAAATACATTTTATATTCAAACTTAACTTAATTTCGTTGAATTGAATTGAATGTAATATAATTTATCTATTTATTTTAATTATTCAAATGTATTTTAAAAATATATTATTATTAAGCTATATTATTTCAGACAAAAAAATACAACTTTAATATAAAAAATATTTGTCAGCCTAACACATATACATAAATATATTATTTTGAATGTGTATGCATAACCCTTTAGTATAGCATCACCTTAATGCAAAATTTACCAAAAATAATTTGAAAAAATGAAATGGTTCAATATTAACTTTTTACAACTAAAATATTATACAACATTTGTTAAATAGTTACAATGTGTTAAAAAAATAGACTGTATAAATTTCAAATGCAAAATATGTATTGGAATAATCATAAATTAATTCGTTAATGAAAAAAAAAATCACAAACCATAGTTTGATGAAAATCCATGCCTTACGATGCCTCCCACATAAACATCTCATAGTTATTTTGTTTTTTTTTTGTTTTCAACATAATCAAAAGAGACTGTACTCTCAATACAGCATTTTTCTAAAAGAATAAAAAATAAATTCATTCGGTATCTTTTCTATTCTCGGCTTTTTTAGAACTGAAGTGATATTTTGTTATATTACTCCAATAAGGTATGAATTTGTAATAAACATTTAAGATGAATATACTAACATTTTTACATATGTCATGTTCACTATTTGTGTCTCAAAAGATTTAAATAAAGTTATTTAAATTTGAGTTGAAAATTTTGCGCAAAAGATTAAATTTATATTAAGGTAGGATTTGAAAAATACATTAGTATTATTTTTCCTTTTTATGACTTCAAATATATATTCTTTTTGGCATAAAATAAATCTTTAAAAAATTTAGAATTCATATCTTATTTATGTTTCTTTCCGGAAAAACTTAATTTTTATTATATTAGGATTCCTAAAAAACAAATATTCAAATATGTTTTTTAACATAAAAAATATCTTTAAATAAATTATTATTTTAAAAATCTTATTATTTATTATTTATGATACTTTTTTAGGAATTCAATCTAAGCTTCGACATTTGATTTATTGATTTCTTTAATATTTTATTTGTATTCATGTTTTTTTTCTATATTTAAATTTTATTGTTACATTTTCGCAATTTCTACATATATTTATTAACTTATATTTTTTTTACAATATAATTTTTAAATAGATAATTAAAGTTATGAAAGTAAAAGTAAAATTTAGATTTAGTTTACCAAGCAAAATATATTACTTTCGCACAAATATCAAAATTATTTTTATAAAACCATTTTCTTGTTAAATATTTTTGTAAGTAAACGTTAAACTAATTTTTATGTAATTAATATATTTTAATTACTTATATAATAGAAATATTATCATCAAAGAATACTAGTTTTAAATAATAATGTAAATAAATATTAAATTTATTTTTTAGGAATAAATATTTACATTAGTATCTCATTATTATAATGCTTATTAATAACTTTAAATATTTGAAAAAAGTCATCATTTTTACTAAAATTATAAATTAAAACATATGGATTTTTAAAAATTAAAATATATAGTCTTATTTAATTTTTTAATTCCTTTAAGATATCAATTGTAATGTTTTTTACTTATAATGGTTTACACATGTAATCCTAATACTAAATGTAAATTTTTAATTAAATACTATTAAAGTATTACATGGTAAGAAGAATTTCTTAATATATATTTTTAATTTGGAGTGTTTTACTACAAATGCATTATGACATTTTAAAATTGTTAATATCATTATAAGTAGCAATAGTGGTTGTATATCAAAAATAAATTAATTCTTTTTTTCCCAATATCATTTTGTAAGTTTTAAATACAACAAGATAACTCTCCATGCATGATTGGTTCTAGAGTAAACAGAGGGTACATTTTGCTTATATTAATTTTTTTATATTTTATTTAAGTTCTAACCAGTGTAATTTTGTTCTTCTTTCAAAGTTTTTCATAGAAATACCTCTTTTAAATTGTTTCAATTGGTTGTAAATGGTGTCGTGAATCCAAATTCATGCTTAATTGACAAAATTATAAACTGTAATTGATGAAATGCCTTAGAGTGTGTTTGGATAGAGTCTTTTAATGAAGCAATTCATTTTTTTTGAAAAATTTAGATTTCTTTGTAATGAAATGTTTTGTTTGGATAGAGAAATTAAAAAGCATTTCAAATGCAAACATTTTTTTTGAAGGATTTCAATTAGTTAAATTAGTAGAAATTCAAATACCCTCAAAATAGGTGAAATTTGAAATTCTTCTCACTCAACCTCACATTCTAGACGATCTGGACGGGCACGACGACACAGACGTGCCCGACGACCCAAATGGGCCCAACGACCCGGACAGGCCCAACGATCCGGACGGACCCGACGACCCGGACGGACCTGACGACCCAAATGGGCCCGATGACCCAGATAGGCCCGACGACCCAAACGGGCCCAATGATCCAGACAGGCTCGATGACCCAAACGGGCCTGACGACCTAGACGGGCCAGACAACCCGGACGGGCCCGACGACCCAAACGGGCTCGAGGACCCAAACGAGAACGATGACTCGTACGGGCCCAATGACCCGGACGGTCCCAACAATCCAAACGGGCTCGACGACTCATACGAGCCAGACTATCCGGACGGGCCCGATGACCCAAACGAACCTGACGGTTTGAAAGGGCTCGTACGAGTTGTCGGGCACGTTCGAGTCTCGGGCCCGTCTAGGTCGTCGGGCCTGTCCGGGTGGTCGGACGTGTCCAAGTCGTCGGACCCATCCGAGTCATCGAGCCCGTCCAAGTCCTCGACCCTGTCCGGGTTCTCGACCCCGTCCGGGTCCTCGGGCCCATCCTAGTCGTCGGACCCGTCCGGGTCTTCGGGCCCGTCTGGGTGTACGGGCTTGTTCGGGTTGTTGAATTCGTTTGGGTATTCGGACCCGTCTGGATTGTCGGGCTCGTCCAGCTCGTCGGGCCCATCCAGGTCTTCGGGCCCATCTAGGTCGTCAAGCCCGTCTTGATCGTCGGACCCGTTTGGGTCGTCGGACCCATTTGGAGCATTGGGCCAATGACCTAGACGAGTTGGATCGGGCCATATTGACGAACTTGACGGCACAATCGTGCAATATGGGCCATCAGGCCTCTAGATCATCGGGCCACCCCGCTTGTCTGGGCTTCCCAATCGATCCAGCTCGGGTGGGTCGTCGAGTTTAACTAATCCGGTTGCGTAGTTGGGTCTGGCCGACCCATCTGGGTTGTCGAGCATGTTTTCAAATTTATCATGAATTCAAAACATAATTAAGCGTAAAATAAATATTGTTAAAATTAAATTTTATCTCACAATAAATTCAAATTTTTTTTTCAAACAAGAAATTGAAATGTAAGGTATTTTAATTTCCTTATCCAAACAAGTTATTTAAAAAATGAATAGAATTTAATTACAAGCAATTCAAATACAAAGCATTTTAATTTCTAAGCATTGTTGAAATGCTCCATCCAAACACATGGTTATTCTATAAAGACTACAATTTCTTGTGTAGGATTTGCCATTACATTTTGAAAAATCGTTCGTTTAGGAAGATTCAAATATATTTTTGTTCATGGGTACATGAACCAATCAAATGTAAAATTCTGATTGAAAAGTCTCCAACAAAAAATACCACTATATTTCTAATTACTTGGAAGAAGGTTGTCAAAGAGTATTTGAATGTGATTGATATTAGATATAATCAAAACATTAAAGTTTTATGTGTTTAAGTATTATGTTATTGCACATTTTTTTCTAATTTTTAGTATTACTATTATTTATAATAACAAAACAATAATATTTTTTAAAAAGTTCCAACTACAAAAAACTATCGTGATTTAAGTAATGTGCATTTAAATTTTTACTTTTACTTATTATAAATACGAGAATCCTGTGTATAATGACTTTTTAATACTCAAATCAAATACATACTTGAACATGCAAAATAATCTATCTAAAAACTATTAAATTAAAAAAAAAAAGATTTACAATCATTTTCATCATTCCTTTACAATCATTCTCACCATTCGACCAACAATCATTCTATTTATAATAAGATCAATCCTTCTACCACTATCAACATTTGTGAGACCCCTTTTTACTACTCTTTCTTTCTCCTCTTTGCAAAATACACAAAACTCACACTACTATTTTCTACTCCTTTTCTCTCCACCACTCTCCAACAACTATCACCTTAATCATCCTATATCTAAAACCTTTCCTTTGAATTTCATCCAGATTCTGGAATAGCAACTCCCACTGAGCTCTCTACTGCTCCCCCTCCTCAACTCCTTTCCCCTAGGTAAGTTTCCACTCCTGTTTTGGTTCAGTTCCAGCTAGAGTTAGAAATTTTGTCTCTGTTCTGGGTTTAATCATGGGTTTCTGCCTTTGCTAGCTGAGGTTAATTTCACCAAAGCTCTAATCAGTATACAGGTAAGGGAAGCTAACATTTTTGCTCAAATTTCGTATAGAAATCGTTCTTGAGGACTTGGATTGCATGATTTTGTGTTTGCTTGATGCTTGAATCACTTGTTTGTGTTGAATTGGGATTTTGGTATGAATTGTGTGGCCCTGCATGTGAAAACAGATTGGAATTCTGATGATTTTTCCCAAGCGAGCAGCTCTCGCCTGAGCGAAAGCACCAGAAATTCACCCCTGTAATTGTGCGAGGTCTCGTCTAGGCGAGTTGGTTTCGCTTGAGCGTGAGATACTCTCGTTTAAGCAAAACAGCCTAGCCTGAGTGAGAATTCACTCAGATTTGGAGTTGCCCTCTTTTTGGGGCCTCGCTCAGGCGAGAGTGACCCGCCTAAGCGAGATAACCTTCTCGCCTAGACGAGATCTTCTAGCTTGAGCGAGTTCCACTGCAGAATTAAGTTTATTTCTCTGTTTAAATGAATGAAGCTATATTAAATGAAATAATGTGATGTTTGTTCATACTATGCTTGGATTGTTATGACTGATAGTATATGTGGTGGAATTGTATGGAATTGGATCATCAGAAAATGTGATTGAACTAGGATTTCAAGGGAAATTCTAAAAAGAATGTTTTAGTGAATGTAAGGGCATAAAGACTCAGTTTTGGTTAGTATCCTGATGCTCCAATAACCATTAAGACTCATGTAGAGTACAATGGACTATGTCGTGAGGAGTAGTAGGAGTTCCTAGTCTTTGGACCCGATCAGTCTTAAATGCGAAAGGGGACTTACCCTGGGAGTGGTTGGGTGATAACCACCTGTGCCCAAACTCTACAGAGTTTGAGAATCATCACAAGTGCAAGCCAGCAAGAGCTCCGATGTCTCTTACATAATTCAGATATTGAGTATAGAGTCATGTATATGTACTGTGTTTATGGTGGTTTAATTAATTCTGACGAATGTGATAAGTTCTTGATTGATATTTATTATTGAACTGCATGATTGTTTATTAATCAAGTTAGCTTACCATTCTTGCCTATGTTTTTTCTCTCTGTGTGTTTTTCCCTTTTGCAATGATCACCTACTTTTGGTGTGAGCAGATAAAAATACAGGTGAAGACACTCCCCTCCTAGATAGGAGTTGATCTGTGGCATGGGATATCTAGCAGTAGTCTCTATTCCATGTTTTGCTTAAACGTTGGGTGTTTTGTTAACCCTTTCTTAATATAGGCTATAAATATAGCTGGTGCATATATGGTTATTTTAGATGACTGTATTGATATTCTATATCAGCCTATCCCTACCATCTGCTTTGATTAATCATGATATAATGTTTTGTTTAGTAGCGCAAAAACTATTAAACGAGATGTTACAACATTCATGAAACAAACCAAAAAATCCAAAACTAATTCAAAAAAATAATTACAAAATAAGAAAATAAATACTACAAATGTGTTACTGGAACTCTCAACTAAACAACCGATCCAAATGAAAATCGACTTACCTTATTCAATAAATAAAAGAGATAAATTTTGGATTTTTTTTTTCTGAAACTATAACATTTAGGATGAACACTTCTTTCTTAGAGAAATCAAACCACCAAACTAATGATCTCTAGGAAAGAAACCTCTGAAAGAAAAAAGAAATCCAAAGTGAATGCCCTGCCAAAATACATTAATAATTATATTAAATGTAACTTTAAAAAACAACGATTTCAATATAATTTATGTTTATAATTTCAGTTTCAGTATTAATTAGTATATTATAGTATTCATACTATAATTCATTATTATATTTAGTATTACTATAAAAATAATATTATCTATTTTTAATTAATTTGTTATAAAAAAGTAACTGCAGTTAATTAATTATTTTTTTCATATTATTAAATTTTTTATTAAATATTATATTTATAACTAAACATAATTATATACTGAAATAAAATTATATAAAGAAATTAATTATATTGAAAATATAATAATTATTTGTATTATTATTTGTAGTATTGTATTAAAATTAGTAGTTATTAATTAACTTATATATTTTTTACAGTATCATTTTTAAATGGATAAATAAATTTATGTATGTAAAAGGTAAAATTTAGTTTAACCAACAAAATACATCACTTAGCACAAATATCATAATTATTTTCATAAGACCATTTATTTCTTAAATCATTTTTGTGAGTAAAAGTTAAACCAATGTTTATGCAATTAATATATTTTAATTACTTAAAAAGGATAAATATTAACATTAATTAAAAAATATTAGTTATAAATTTAATATAATTAAGTGTTTATTTAATTTATTTTTTGGATACAAAGATTTACATTACTATCTCATTTATAATCTTTATTAAGAACTTTAGATATTTGAAAAAGAAATCATCATTTTTTATATAATTTAAGTTTTCTTACTAAAAGTATAAATTAAAACGTATAGATTTTTAAAAATAAAATTATATAGTTTTATTTATTTTTTTTAATATAATAATGGTTACACATGGAATGATAATACTTAATGTAAAATTTTAAATACGTAACATTAAAGTATTTTATGGTAAGAAAATTTTCTTAATACATACTTTTAATTTGGGGTGTTCTATTACAAATGAATTATGATATTCTAAAATTGTTAATATCATTAATTATCAGTACCAATAGAGGTTGTTTACCAAAAATAAATGAATTATTTATTTTTTCATGCTTATCTTATAAGTTTTAAATACAACGCCATAAATTTTCATACATGCTGATTTTTAAAGTAAAGAAAAGAGAATATCATTTTTATTATACATAATTTTTTTTAGGTTGTAACCAACGTCATTTTTGTTGTTTATAACTTACATGGACTCGTCAAATGTAAATTTCTGATCAAAATTTAATAAAATATACCAAAATTAAAAGTGGATAAAAGAACTTCTATACTTGTAATTACTTGAAAGAAGGTTATCAAATAGTGTTTAAATGTAATGGTTTTAAATATAATTAAAATATTAAAATTCTAATTTTTGGTATTGTTATTTTGTCATTTATTGAAAACTTATATTTATAATAAAAAAAATACATTTTAAAATATCCTGCACGGGTATAAAAACTAGTAAAAGAAATTATTAAATGATTTATCTTCTTTTATATAATGATACAAATTTAAATACTCTTAAAATATTTTTATTAATTTATTTTATTTTTGAAGTAAAAGGTTATGCATTTTTTATAAGTCATATGATGCAATGATAAATATTTTACCTAAATTTTAACATAAATTTGACACCTAAACTACCCTCTTTAGCTTAAAATAATAGAACAAGGTACAGAGAATTAGAATTTCTTGAATATAATGATATTTTGATGTATTTTGATGATTTTGGAGGAAAACGACAATAATATAGCTAAGCCACACCTATTGTTGTTGAGCATTTAAAGAGTCAGAGGAAGAATATGATCTTTAGCCTTCTAGCTGAGCAACACAAAATGGTGCAGTCGCAAAAGAAAACACTTTGTAGAAAGAAACATGAAGTACCAAAGAAATATGCTAAGCTACCAAGAAAACCCTCTCAAGAAAGAAAATTCAAGTTTATATCACCATAACAGATGAATGAGTTGAAAGAAAACCACCATGAGAGGAAACCCCTATTGTTGAGCACAAAGAATGAAGCTAAGCACCACCCAAAATTATCTATAAATACATGGTCTTGCCTCTAGTTTTAGCATCCTATTCTTAGTTTTTTCAAGCACTCTCTCTATACTAAAGTAGATTATCTTATTGAGAGACATAGGAGATGAACAAAAACTCCTAGAGCTTATGATTTGAATTCTCAGTACTACTACCTCTTTAATTTTTATGTATGCTTTTACTCAAGTTTTTGTAGTTGCTTGGGTGAATTAACTACTCACCTTATTTCTATCGTTTGGATTAAGTTCAAAAACTAATCTTAAACTTTGGTCTAGTCAAACCATCTCATTTTTGTTAGAGGCTTTACATGCTTTAAAGCTTAGGTTGGATATAAAGTCTTGCTCTTAAGGTAAGGATTCATTCAACCAAGAGTGGAGGAATTGCATAAGGTCTAAAGTTCTTAGGTTCTAGGATGTAGGAATAGGCCTAGAATGACCTTAGAGTACTTACAAGACATTGAATAAATTACATATTGAATATTAATGACATGTAGCAATACAACAGAAGAAGACTAGATGAAATCCAACCTCAACACAAATTTATCATCATATTTTTCATCTTAATTGAACCTTATTCTTATGATTAACACAAATTCAACAATTTCCATTAAATCTAGAAGTAAATATTGGACAATCTTAACAAATCTTTGTGGATATGATACTTGTTAGATACTACTACGTACACTTGTTAGAATTGGTTGCTACTTTAACATCTCATCAAATTTCAGATTTTACCCTTGGGGTTCTTTTAGAAAGTTGTTGATAAATCACCCATTCTTTAATTGAAGTTTATGCTAGTTTGCTTAATTATGCCTATTTACTTAATTTGAGAGGTATAAATATATAAATCTCAAATGTAGACACTTGGAAATGTGAAATATACTCTATGAATTGATTTATGCTTGTGTTGACAAAGATTGATTAAAAGATTTTGATGATGATAAAGATGCTGAAGAAAACACTTGAAGATATTGAAGACAATATAGTTTATGTTTAAAGATTCTTATTGTAATAGACTTAAACCTTTTCTAGTTAGGTGCAAAATTGTTAGAACAACAACCAACTCGCAACTCCTCTGAGAGAAACTCATTTTTCGCAAAAATCAGTATGGTAATCGATTACCAACTCAAAAAATTCTATTTTTCAAAAGCCACTTAAGATAATCGATTACCACGAATGGTAATCGATTATCACTGGCAGTTATAACTTGACTCTTGAAAAACGACTTGAAATAATCGATTACCATTTCTGGTAATCAATTACCACTAACAGTTATAAAAATATTTGTTCAAATTTGTACATGAGATAATCGATTACCATTTTGGGTAATCGATTAACACTGCAAAACTTTATTTTCGAAAATCATTGGAATACTCGATTATCTTAATGGTAATTGATTATCCTTGGCAGTTTCAGCTAAACTCTTCATTTCTAACTCAACCTGCAAAAATCTCTTTAAATAGAACTCAGTTTCCAAACTTCAAACTACCTTTTTAAGATTCAGAGTTCTTGTGCTATGACTGCAAAGTGTTGCTCTGTGAGATTCTTAAAGAAAGCTTTGAAAAACCTAGTGTGAGTGAGTGATAACTTTTTCTAAGTGAGTTCTTAGAAGATTGAGTGTTGTGTTGTTGCTAGGAAAGCTGGTCATCCTCTATGTGATTTAGGGAGAGTTTTGTTCATCTCTTGTGGTTGTTCAAGAGAGGTGTTTTCTAATCCTTACTCTTATATAATATGTTGTAATCTGTTTATTATAGTGATTGAGTTAATCTCTTTGTTTAAGAGATTAACAACTGGACGTAGGGTCTTTTGATCTGAACTAGTATAAATATCAGTGTGCATCTTTCTCCTTTAAACTCCTTATTTATCTGCACTTGCATTTAAAGTAACTATGATCTTAAGTTAATCATTTAAATTTTGAGAAATTTTTTTAAAACCTATTAAGACTTATAAAAATCCAATTCACCCCCTCTTGGTTTTTTACCATAGATTAAATATTTCGCTGCGCGATACCAACAACTTGTTTAATTAATTTAATTTTGTTTAGAATTTGGATGAATGATAACTAAATGATAATTAATGAAGAATTCAACCATGAATGAACTAGAGAATCAATATGCCTTTAAATTTTTTTTATTTGTTGGCGGTTACCTACGTAAAATGCAATGGCTTCTTCTAGATATGCAATGTATGCAAGTATTTTCAAAGGTAGTAGAGGAGAATATAGTGGTAGTTTAGCTTCTTTTTGGGGTGTACTTAATTATATGCATATAGTTGATGAGGGTTATTTTGACGATAGTGTATGCATTGGAGTGTTAATTTAATCAAGTTTTTTTTATTGAATGTGATTGGTCTTTGGTGTGTTTGACTTTCTATAAGACCCAATATTTTTTTTAAATTGCTAAAATAAATTAAATGTATGAAAGTTTATATTTAAATTATTATGTCAATGATTTCACTTAAAGATGTGGTAGCTCAATTAATTAGAGCTTGCTAGCATAAGAGGTCTTAAGTTCAATTCTCACCTTGCAAAACTAATAGTTATTTATTTTTTAAATTTATGATAGCATAATTTTAATGTGTTATAATATATTAGCATCGTGGGGAGCTATAAAAGGAAAGTCATGAGTTTAACTCTCACCAAGTGCATTTATCCTTGTATTTTTCAAAGATGGATTTTTGGATGCTTAGTTTTTGAAACAAAAGCTTAATGTAAAAGATGTTGAGTCAAAATTTTAAATTCAATATTCTAACTATTTTCTTTATTTTTTGTTTAGAATAAATGGGTAATTATTGGGTAATAAACAGATGAATATGGACAGGATGTGAGTATTATGGGTGTGGGGGTGTAGCTTTAACATGCTAGGTCAATTTTTTTGGTAGCTGAGTGTGAGGATAAATGTGAAAGGCAGTGTAGAAAAATTATTAGTCAAAGTATCCGTGCGAGCACGTGGGTTAAGAGCAAAGGTTCTTTGTTCCAGTCGAGGTTTGACCAGTGTAGGTTGGTAAAAACATCATTCTTTATCTATCAAAAGAATAAATCTTTAGTGGTGTTAATATTAAAAGAGTTTTATTCTTTGGTTCTCTTAAGCACTTGAATGAAAGTGGGGAAGGAGTGTTATATAACCAAGTGAGGAAGGAAAAACGTGTTATAAGGATGTATGCTGTATAGAAAAATATGTTTTTGGTGTTGAATTAAGATTTTAAAAAAGTTTAACAAATTATGTTCTAATAAGAGGATTTTGTGAATGATATTGGAATATTTCTTATGATGGATTTGTTAAGATGACACGATTATGCTGAATAATTTTTTGTTTGGTGTATAGATGGAAATTGTTACGAAACTTTTATCATTATTTTGAGAAGGAAAGAATTTATATTGTGGTGTTAATATATGGTGATATAAAAATATAATTATGATATTTGGTGTTGGATTGAAATTTTAGGTTCAGTAGAATATTGTAGGTTTGATGAGTGCTGATGTATTTTAGTCTAAGGAATGCAAGTGGGATTTTAATCTCATAAGATTACAGATAAAATTTGGAGTTTGGCATGGAGACAGGTGATATAATACTGATACGCGCTGTAGGATGGGAGTTGGGCGCTAGTGTTGCAGGTGCATGGCATTGGGCGCGACTTGTTTTTGTAAAATTATGATTCTTACTTTGTTCACCGTTGGATTAAATTAATTTTTTTACAGTTAGTTCGAGGCACATGGTTATTCACTTGGACCATTAGGATCATCAATTAGAGGTCCAAAGTTACAGAAATCTTGTCAAGGGTGACCTTTACTAGAATGTGGTTTGTGTTTATGGGGTTGGGTCCAAAGTCACAGACATTGGGAACTACTTGACCAATGTGTTTCAGTGTTTTGTTTCATGTTTGAGTACTTGTTGCAACTAGGGGTGTTGGGTGCCACTTTGGTATTTGTGATTTTTATGAAATGTTTTGATGTGGGGAATACATTATAAATGTCATGATTAGATGAAATACATGCATGTGTTATGAGGTTCGGTTAAAAGGTTTGTGGATTTCAATAAGAGGTGAGGAGGGAGTTGTGGCAGCTAACCCTATTGATTAGCTGTAAATCTCTCGAGGAGAGTAGTGGACTCAACGTAGTTGTACCATTTTTATACTTCTCTTGTAAGACTCTTGAGGAACAACTTGAAGTAGACCTTGTTCGAAGACTCTATGGGAGTAGGATGAAAGAGTTGAGTTGGCTCTAGGAGTGAGTTGATTTGTATGGTAAGCTACATGCAAGTGTTATGATGATGTTTATGTTTGATGGCTTGTGTTGAGACTACATGTGGTTATGTGTTGTTGTGTGAGAGAGACAACAAATGATGTGATTGGTTGGGTGATGCCAGATGATTCGTTGTAATACCTTAGGTGAGACAATATATTTATTTTGCCTATATTTATTGAAAGACGATGTATTGTTTAAGTTAGCTCACCCTGTGCTTATGTGTGTTTGATTACGATGATCGTATATATGTTGTGGATATATAGGAGCAAATGTTATTGCAAATGTTTTTTTTTCTATGCACAATATTGAGGAGCGTTGGGATTATCTTTTGGGAAGAGATGGTTTTGTATTTTAACTTGTTTTAGACAACGAGTTTTTGGAGATTATGTAAATTTTGGTTCAATTATGGTTTTGAATATTACCTTTGAGTTATATGAATGAATAAATGAAAGTTTAAACTTTTCATTAATTTTGAACGGTGGTATCAAAGATGCAAATTAAAAGTTTTTGAAATCCTCAAATTTTACTAAGTATTTTACTAGCACCCTTGATGGGGTATTACATTTTCTCTTCTATTTCGATTGTGCCTTGGGTGTTAAGAGGAAGATGATGAAATGCTTACACTTTTGGGTTTCTCATATTTTTTCGGGAGGGTAATCATTATGCAAATAAATTGGCTATTTGAATTTAGTAAATATAGAAGGTTATACTTGGTATCCTAGCTTACCTGTGTTTAGATTTTTTCCATAATAGGTTTCATGTTCCCATGTTCAGTATTGTATAATTTTGGGAAGTTTCATTTGTTTATTAACATGGGTTAGGTTTGGTCTTCATATTCTTATGTTTCTTTGCTTCTATTATTTGTTTTTAATAACAATTCATATGGTGGCAAATTATAGGTGTGCTTTGGGGTGTCAACCTAGCTCAAATGTCAGTGGATATTGTGATGCCTTACATGAGCTTTACGAAAAATAAGTGGCCTATTTTTCAAACTATTGTCAGAGCAATTGTGTGTAAGTTTTGGTATCACATTCCATACCATGTTCCCACATTTGATATATGTGTTTTGGGTCATCAATTTTCGCTTTTCAATTTTTATTTTGTATTAGAGTAATATTAAATACTTTTATCTTGTTTTAGATCTATTGTGGTTTATACCTTTTTGGATTTTTAGAGAAAAAAATAAAATATATTATTCTACACTTGATTTTATTAAATGATCAAGTAACTAAAAATCACAAAAGAATAAAATATAAAATGAAAAAAATAATATAAAAAAGTTAATAATTTAAATATAAGTTATTCTTTAATAATTAGTTAAATGATCAAGTGGTAGTTTTTGTGACTTGTATTATGTAGGCCTGTCATTTTAACTTACAATCTATGGGTCAACCCCAACCCCCATTAAAACTAAATCCCATTTTAATGACCCACCTAATGAGGGGTTTTTTAAAATCCCCCAACCCCAAAAGTCCTGACTAAAGTGGGTTGGGACATGGTTAGTATGGGTTTAGCCCTTTTTTAATAAAAAGTATTTTTTTGTCCTCTCCTCCATTAAATACATTGAAAACTCTTTTTCTTTTTGCGAATTGAAAGTTTTCCCTGATACTTCTTCTCACCCACGAGCCTCCACGAACCTCGCCACTAACCTCGTCGCTCTCTCCTCTGTTGAGAACTCGTCAAATACATTCTTCGCAGGACAAACCCACTTCCTCATTTGAATTTCACTTCCAGTAAGTCTTCTTTTTTCTTTGTTTTTATTTTTGTTGAGGGTTGATTTTCTGCTTGATTGGTGGCCAAAATACATTGCTCACACCCCTTTTGAGCAAAAATAGTGGATTCAATCATTCTCTGTAATTTAATGGGAAGTTGGGGAGATTTTAGTCCTCTGTGATTTAATTGAACTTCACAAAATGAGATTTGTACATAATGCTTACCCATTCAACTAGACTCTCTTGACCTACTATTTGAGATACATCCACTGGTTTCCTTCCAATAATGAGCTCCTAAAGCATGACCCCAAAGGAGTATACATGTGACTTCTCTATAAATTTACCACTTGATACATATTCAGGTGCAACATATCTTTAAGAGGGGAAAGCAAAAAACGAATCATTGTTAGTATCTTTAATTTCATGTTAAAATTTGTGTTATTGTTTGAGCATTATTATGAAGTGAGTCATGAATCCGTTATCTGTACCCAAAGAAAATAGTAGACATGTTACTAACCCAAAAGTTCCCACCACATGTGTAGTTACATGTGAATTTGCATCAGGTGCTAATCTTGCTAGCCCAAAATCTAAGACCTATGTGAAACAAAAAAACATGACATAGCTTTTAGAATATCAATGTAGCAAATAATATCCATCTTAGAATAAGAAGTGTAATAATAGCACAAACTCGAGCTTCGAAGTTGTACTCTAAAAGAATGTTTGCTGACTTGATATCCTTGTGAATAATCTTAGGATTGCCTGTGCAAAATATAACATTCATTAGCAGAAATAACTATGTTTGATAAAGTAAGTGACCGCTACCAATTCATATTAAAAGTCTCTAACTTCAATAATTGTTTCTAATTAACTGATTAAGAAGAAAGGAGAATAAGTTATATTTCTCCAACACCCTTCTCTCATACCATGTAATTAAATTTACAGTCACATTGTAAAGATGAATGGAGTTTAACATCAAACACACCTTCTCTGTAGATTCCTTTTTTATGAAAACAGAATGTCTTCCTTCTTCATGGAATAGGAATTATGTCGGATCTTGGTCTTTTTTTTCTGAGCATGATCTTAGCCTGAACCATGATGTTATGACATTAATTGTAGGTTAAGTATGACAAAAAATTGATATTATTTTCTTGTTTGCAGCTTGATTGCCTTAATAAATTTATTGAGTATATGTGGCCTTATCTGGACAAGGTACCTATGCACATTTTTTATTGAATTTTGAAATTTCTCTCATGATTGTGGTGTTTGTGCAACTACTTTGTTTAGAAATTATGTAAGAGTACCTACAATTCAATCTTCATAGGCAATTTGCAAGACTGCAAGGACTATAGCAAAGCCCATTATTGTTGAACAAATTCTTAATTACAAATTTGACTCAGTTGAATTTGAAGAACTTAACTTGGGTTGTCTGCTACCAACTTTTCAAGGTTCATCTTTCTCTTTTTCTTTCCACATAATATGAGTATTATGCATGTGAAGCTGCTATTATGTAAGCCTATGATTCTGGTATGCATAGTGTTACTGATATTGCTTGAACTGCAAAATGAAATCATTGTCACAAGTTTCATGGTTCCATATTTTCCTTAAGCTGATCTTTCATTACTCTTTTAGGTAATAGAAGAAGTTTAGATTGATTGATGTTAATTTTCATTTGAATATATGCCAGGAATGAAAGTCTATACTATTGATGAAAAGGAGTTGATCATGGGAACCATCAGTGAAATGGGTTGGGAATCCTAATATCATTGTTGCAATTAAAGCATTTGGGCTTCAAGCCACGGTGCAAGTATATGTTTGTACTTCATGACCTTTTGAATATAGAGTATATGGTTTAAATTGTGTTGTAGTTGTACAAGTTTTCATCTTTACAATTATGTTCTAAGATGTGTTTATTTAATTTTTTTGATAATATATGTGACATTAGTCAAAGCAATATAAAGGATTGGCACATTGTATGATTTTCTTTAATATGCTAATTGTATGATAATATATTTTTCTTTATCATAGGAACAATTAATCTTAACTACCTTACTATATAGGACAAGTCAAAATTAGAATTGACTAAAGCCAATCTTGGTCAACAAAATGTTTTTATGGTGGAAATATTCTTTCTCTCTCTCTCTCTCTCTATGGTTCTCTAGTATTCTCACTTCATAGCTTTAATTAATGAAAAAAATATCATTCTTTGTGCAGTTGTGTGCAATAACTTTTAAATATGGACCACTCTAAAAGTAATCCTTTGCTTTTTGTAACATTCTGGTAGGATATTACTTAAAAAAAATAAATAAATTAACAAGACAGAAGTAAATTACATTCCTCATTTATTAGCAATCCATTTTCCCAACCCGTGGGAAAATTTTAAAACTTTAAACATTCATAGTCTAAAATATTCCAAAATCCACATTTACAATATAAAGATCAAGAAAACAGTAAAATTCGATAATTCAAACTACATGAAAATTAAATAAAAGATTTTATAAAATTCCCATGCCACTGGTCCCCACTCTCCGCCACTATGCAGCTCTTGGCTCACCTGAAACATCAACTGCTCCCGGATAAAAAGTTATTCGATGATCACCACACACAAACAGATAGGGTGAGCTATGCACATAGGTATAAAATAAACATGAATTTCACCCACATCATAAATCACAATTATTTAATCATTTATAATAAAGTCTCCATTTCCCCACTCATAAACGTTATGAGTTCATGCATGTACACTAAAACTTAGGACTTCCTGTGCACGACCCTCCTCGCTCGTGGTCCAACCTACAAACCTATCCCGTTTATAGTCCTGCTTCATGGACTCTCACGCCCATTCATTCGAACTCCTCGCTCGGACCCGGACACGCATACCCGCCTTTCCTATTATGAACTCCCTCGCTCATATCATTCCCAAGTTGAGCATGAAATGAACTCCCTCGCTCATTCATCCCAACAAGAGTACCTCCGGTGAACTAAATTGTTCACGTTCTACATGCGGTCCACCCATCACAAACTCCTCGTTCGCGACTCAAACCAGGCACATCCCAAAGTCCTATGGACTTAGTCCTTTAAGCCCAAACATCACCAACACAAGCATAAAATCCCTAGAATTTAGGAACAACAAACAAACCAGCGCAAACAGCTCACACAAACATAGAAAACACATCATTCTCGCTTAAGCCAGGGGTCTTCGCCCAGGCTAGACCATCAACCTCGCTTAAGCTAACCCACCCCGCCTGAGCGAGCGTGCAACAATGGTTGTACCACTTCATCTCGCTTAGGCGAGCTCTTCTCGCCTGAGCGAGACCTTAGTTCGCTCAACACACATAGCCCCTCGCCTGGACGGGGATTCGAGGATTCAACGTAAACAACACCAAGTCTCATCGTGACCTCGCTTAGGCGAGCCATTCTCGCCTAAGCGAGAGTATCAGTCACTCAACACCCCAAAACTCCTCACCTGGACGAGAAGTCGCGCCTAACTCGTACAAGCTTCATCGCGACCTCGCTTAAGCAAGCCTCTCTCGCCTAAGTGAGAGTATCCGTCGCTCAACATTGACACAGGTCGCCCAGGCGAGCAGCGCGAACCAAAAACCGGAACGAGGTTCTATAACTCTCTCTTAGGCGAGATAGACTCGCTTGGGCAAAACTTGTAGAGTTTCGTCTCTATTCACGCACACAATTCACCAAAACCAATGCCAAAACACCACTCAATCATTATCAACACAATGTAATGGAAAGCAAACCTCATAATCATGCTTTATATCCAATTAAACTGCCAAAACACAAGATTTAGGCGTCCACAATGATTCAATACCAAAATCCCTCATTCCCAAAACATATAATGCATAAAAGGGTTTTGCAACGTAAAACCACCCAGCCAATTCATTCGTTGATCACACATACACGAATTCACCACACTCATATTCCAATTGAGAAGGCAATGACACCAAACCATAATACATATCATGTAATTTACACACACAAAAGACAGCTCCCCTAACATGAAATTCTGGATTGAAATTGGGAAAGAATATGGAAGTTTCTTGGTTCACCAATACTTTGCACACCAAAAACTCCCCTCTCACTCTTTAATCTCGTTCTCCTTTCAAAGTCAATTATTAGCAACTCCAAAACCCTTCTTTTCCCCCAAATTGGCCATTATATATGTGTCTAAAAAATGGTTTTAAATGCTAAAACGCAAATGGGCTTAATGGTGGGTTTATTTCCATTCAAAGACAATTACTTAGTGGTTTTGTATTATTTTTCCAGCTCTTTGGCTGCCTCCTCATTCTAGTTTTACCTTTTGCCTTTTCACCTCCATTCTAAGCTAGAATTAGCAAAAATAAAGCCTACTTTATGCACATGAAGGTTTGAACCCGTTACCCTCCACTCATAAGGCCAAAGCACAACCATTATGCCAATTCAAATTAGTGATAACTATTATAATCCTATGATTATAATATCACTCACTAGTCACAAATATATTATCAAAATAATAATAAATCAAATAACACACAAAGGCATACATAGGACTTGGACCCAAGTCCTCTCACACAATCAAAGTACTCTCAACCACTTAAGCTAGTACTTTTCAACGTCATACCCATTAACATTTTATGTCATAAAAGTCCCCTTCTCCCGCATTTATTAATTAATTAATTTCCACGGGTCTTAATATTTTGGTTGATGATCTCGTATCTGGAACTTCTGATCCATCTGAAAGTGCTGCCACAAATAAAAAACAAGTCTCAAATGTTTGAAATTTTTTCAAAAAATTAGGGAAAGATAAGGATGGCATTGAAAAGGTTGCGTGTAAGGTATTATAGTCTATGCTTTATTATATTGAATAGTTTTGATGGAGTCTCTGCTTTTACTACCTAAAAAAGTTAAATAGATTGTGTTTTATGATCGATCTTTGTAACATCCCGTTAGGATATTACTAATTTATAAATAAATAAATGGAGTAAATAAAACAGCGCGTTTAATAATACCTCATTTTCCCAAAACGCAGGAAAATTTAAAGCTTTATTAATTGAGCGGATAAATTTTTAGAGCGTCCATTACAAAACTAAAACCACAATGACATCAAGTCACCCATCAGGGTTTACAATTGTTTTCAAAACAAATAAATACATATAAAAGTTTCCCAAGTCAATCCCGTCTCCGCGACTAAGCTGCACCAGAGCCACCTGCATCACCAACATCTGCTCCCGTGTACCGCGTACACGATCATCGCCACACACACGCAGATAGGGTGAGCTTAGCAGATAAAATCACATATATACAA
>Ga0214543_1000129_pt1 | contig 102993 bp, 37 predicted proteins | sample CNSS2metaG_FD_160094 | JGI IMG/M metagenome (GOLD analysis project Ga0214543, IMG submission 160094) | Root nodule microbial communities from cowpea collected in UCLA plant growth center, Los Angeles, California, USA - CNSS2 | ecosystem: Host-associated > Plants > Roots > Nodule | place: USA...
CTTCCAACATATTTGGCTTTGCAAGAATGCCGGAAAAACATCTGTGTAAACAATAAACTGTGTTACATCATACCATATTAACATTAACATACACAATAGACAAAGGATTTTCAAACACATAACCAAAAACTACCTTCACATCCTCAATCAATAGGCCCTCGGTATGCTCTCTACTGGCCATATTCAATAACTGAAAGGCAAATGGAACGATTTATGTTGCAGCAATGAAAACAGAAATCCCCCAAAAAACTTCTCACCGCTGCCAACCAATCAAAAAATTGACATCATATACAACAAAATTACATCCATATCTAAATCGATACCTGAATTGCAACGAATAGCACAAATGCAAATGGGGTTCGCCAAAGCTCGATTTCTCGGATTCTTCAAACGAAAACGTAATTTCGTTCTTCAAAACCACAAACCCTAACCTCCTTGGCCGCCTTCCTCCGGTAGATGCAACCCTGATTCAAATTCTCGTCAACCCTTCACCGGTTCTGCGTCACCGTTTACATTCATATCCCCTTTCACGCCTTTCTGTCCTTCCTCAAACCCTATTTCCAATTCTTCTGCAACTATTTGATTTCGCAATCTCCTTTATTCTCGTCAACCCTTGAGCGGTTCTGCGTGACCGTTTACACTCATATCCCCTTTCAAGCCTTCCTATCCTTCCTCAAACCCTATTTCCAATTCTTCTGCAACTTTTTCATTTCAAAATCTTGAATTCGACCATTCTCTTAACGTCCCAATTTTTTTCCTTCCACTTAACCACGGCACGTGCAATTCTTACTTTCTTTATTACATTAAAGCAGATCATTCGACGCGTGTCCTCTGCAACCTAATCGTCTGACACGTGTCCCGGTGTCAAAAGTGAGTGGGGGAAAGGGTGTCAAAATAACGTTTCCATTTTTTTTTTTACTATGGCGACGATTCCATCCATGTCGGCAACTTTAAAATAATTACCGTAGAAACGAAGATTTATTATATTGAAAATATTCAAACTGTGCCCAACATTTTAAAAATTAGGTGGCAATGTCTCTCTCTCTTTTGGTAATTAAATAACACATCAGAAGTGAATATATGTTTGATGTACAAAATAAATGTTTATTAATCAATAGAAAAAGTTAAGAAACGAGAATAATTTTAAGAAAATGGTGAAGGAAACTGTTTTGCTCTTAATCTTGAAATTTAAAAACTCCATTGGTTTAATACGCCAATATCAACAAATTAAAAGTGAATATCTGCTAACTAAATAAAGCAAATGTTTTCAATAAGTATCAAAAAGCAAGAAAATATGCATTTTAACAAATGTAATTTGTAATTTTATTTTTCTCTTGTAGTTTCTACATTTTAAAAAAAATGTATTCTTGATTAAGTCTTTGATTTTTAACATGTTTATTTTTTTGTTTTTATATATTTTAACCAATATTTTTATAATAAGACGTGCAAAGTATAAGATTTAGCATGTGACATTAATTGTTCTGTGGTAAAGACCAAGCAGAGTGGATCACGGTCAAATCGTGACGTTTGGACTGTTATATTTTTAAATAAAAAGAGTGCGCCGCCCTGACTATGACTATAGTTTTTGTTCTAGTGGTAAGCGTTCGATCCTAACAAGTGATATCAGAGTCGATGGTTTATCTTGGTGACCGGATCAGACAAGTATGGTGTCCCTATGTAGAAAATCTCCCTGACAAGATTTCTATCTAAACGTGTTCCTTTAAGAAGAATGGTGGTATGAGAAGGCTACTTGAATGCTGCCGCTCCGGTCAAGCTCCTCCTTCTATAGATCTAAGACATCTTACAAGATCAAAATGAAATGAAGAGAAAACATTTAAGTTGAATTGAATTTGTGAATAGAGATTTTGTAAAGGAGAAAAGAAAAGGAAAAGAAAAGTGTGGATTGAGATGATGAAAAGATGTATGGTTGGGTTAAGAGGAAGATGAGTGGTGGCAAGTTGCGAATGTCGGCTTAGCTTTATTACTGAGAGAGGAGTAGTCCATTATTTTATTCTCATTTTTCCATTTTTCCATTTTTCATCTCATCCAAACATGCCTTAGCTCCCATCGTACCTGACAAACATGTGGGGACCATCTTCTCCACTCCATCACACACAAACTGCTTTCGACTTGCCAAACATCACTCACTGTCAAATGGATTCGCTTCCAACAAAAACTTTACTATGCCATTGCCAGCGACCTCTTCCACTTCAACTTAGATTCTCTTCGACACCCCAAAAAACAAAACACCCTTTTCCACTTCTTATATAACGCGCATCCCTACCCATCTAAAATAACTCACAACACACACACACACATTGCTGTTAATGTTCGTGTAGTGTGTTTTGGATGGGGGAACTATGGACGCAAATGGGTTCATTGATGGCCACAATCATGTTTGTGTATGCCATGGTAGAGCGTTTTTTCCCGGCTGCACTTCGTGACACTCTACAAATCCACACTCAGAAAGTCGTGAACTTGTTGTACCCTTATGTGCAAATCACCTTCCCCGAGTTTTCCGGTGAGAGGCTCAAACGGAGCGAAGCCTACACCGCCATCCAAACCTACCTGAGTGAGAACTCCTCGCAACTGGCCAAAAGGCTGAAAGCTGAAGTGGTGAAAGATAGCCAGAACCCTTTGGTTCTTAGCATGGACGATGATGAAGAGGTTACTGATGAGTTCCGAGGAGTGAAGCTTTGGTGGGCTGCTAGCAAAACTGCTTCTAACCCTCATGCGTATTCTTTCTCTTATTACTCTCCAATGGATGGTAAGAGGTATTTCAAGCTAACTTTTCATAAGAAGCACAGGGATCTCATCACTGTGGCTTACATCAAACATGTGTTGGAAGAGGGGAAGGAAATCGCGTTGAGAAACAGGCAGAGGAAGTTGTACACCAACAATCCCAGCAGTGGTTGGTACGGTTACAAACAGTCAAAGTGGAGCCACATAGTTTTTGAACACCCTGCAACGTTCGAGACTCTTGCGATGGAGCAAAGGAAGAAGGAGGAGATCATGAACGACCTTGTTAAGTTCAGGAATGGGAAGGATTACTATGCAAAGATTGGGAAGGCTTGGAAGCGGGGCTATTTGCTGTATGGTCCTCCTGGGACTGGTAAGTCTACTATGATAGCTGCAATGGCGAATTTCATGAACTATGATGTATACGATCTTGAACTGACAGCAGTGAAGGACAACACCGAGTTGAGGAAGTTGCTGATTGAAACTTCTAGTAAGGCTATTATAGTTGTGGAAGACATTGATTGTTCTCTTGATCTGACTGGGCAGAGGAACGTGAAGAAGGAAAGGAGTGAGGAAGAGGAAGTAAAAGATCCTAATAAAAAGGAAGAAGAGGAGAGTAACAGGAGTAGTAAGGTAACTCTGTCTGGGTTGTTGAATTTTATTGATGGTATTTGGTCAGCATGTGGGGGAGAGAGGATCATCATTTTCACTACCAACTTTGTGGACAAGCTTGATCCTGCTCTTATTAGGACAGGTAGGATGGACAAGCACATTCAATTGTCCTATTGCCGCTTTGAAGCATTCAAGGTTCTTGCCAAGAACTACTTGGATGTTGACTCACACCATTTCTTTCCAAAAATTGCCAAATTGTTGGAACTCACCAATGTCACTCCTGCTGATGTTGCTGAAAATCTCATGCCCAAGTGTGTGAATGAAGATGTTGAAACTTGCTTGCTCAGTTTGATTCAAGCTCTTGAGAAAAAGTTGGCGGAAGAAGAAGAAGAAGAAGGGTTGAATGAAGAAAAGGACAAGGAGATGAAAAATAATGGGCACAGTGTGGAAGATGTGAAGGGAAATGGATTCATGCTTTGAGTGGGAAATGAAATACTCTGACTGAGATTGTTACACTTTCTGGTTAAAACATCTATTGTGCTACATTATTATTTTGTCCACTGTATCTTTTCGTCTGAATTGATAGCAATCATCTCCTTTTGTTCAATTTGTGGTTGAAACATCTTTTCAGCTATATTATTGTGTTCATCTTTAAGGGCTCAGTTTCATCTATCATTCTCTTTCACACGTTCTTATCATTCCACTTCAATTTCAGGTATTTTCAAAACAGCGTAGTGCCTAGTGCATGGTACAACACCTAGAAGAAAGAATCATATCCGTTATGCTTCATTATTCTGCAAGAAAATTCTTCACTCTATACCACACTCAATCATCTTAACATTCTTACGTTTAGTTTTAATCGCTCATAATTTTCACACTAATTCTTGTACGGACACTGTTCTTACATAACACCCTATCAAAACTTCAACATCTAATAAAATAAAATATAACTAATTAATCGTCAATTTGTTCCGGTTTTTATCGTAAGGTTCTTAAGACAATTTGTTCCAATATTAAATATATATCTAATAATTTAGCTCCAAATTTAATATATTAAATATATATCTACTAATCTGATCACCGATGCTGTCCCACGCTAGTATAACTTGGACCTGGGCCGCTCATATAAGAACTCAAACCAGGGTTTTTTTTCCTAAACCTCCATAATTTCTAGCTGCACCTCCATAATTTTAAAATGTCTATTTTACCATTATAAACTATCTCAACAACTGCTATTCAGTTTTTAGCTTAACCAGACACTGTTGTAGCTTAATGAGACGTTGTTATACAAACCATTGGGTATATTAACATTTATTGCTGAGATAAATATTCATTAAGTATTAACGGTTAGATTATGAATCTTAAGATCATAAGAAACATCAAATCATTGATATAATAAATTATTCACTCTGATCAGTAATTAGGAATAGTATAGATGAAAAGTGGGACCCAATCTTCCAGTTAGAATAAAGATTAAAATTGTTTACGTGTAATATTATATTGTTCTCTATTTTGATAGGAGGCTGTGTTGTTAAGTCGTCTCATCAAACTGATTAATGAGATATCAATTTTATATCCTTACCAGCAGAGACCAGGACCTCTCAACAAGTTTCTAAATACTTAAATCCATCACAGACAATTTATTGAATAATTCAACCCATCATAGATCGTTCATCAGAAACTCAATACATATTATCCTTAAATTAATAACAATTGTGTGTGTAATATAATTGATATTCACAAATAATATAATTTGTTAATTAATGTTAATCCAGTGTGATAATAGAGAATAATAATTTTATAAAGGGATATCATTTAGTCACAGTTTTTACAAAATAATGTCATTTTATTTTTTGGTGACAAATTTAAGAAGTATTATAATCCGTATCAAGCATAAAACACGTTTAGCTTAAAAGAACATAATTTCAAAAAGTTTTCTAACTATTCATGTGATAAACAACCATAAAATCTTCATTGAAAGTTGTTACCATCTAAATTTCCACTGAAAGATTTCAGAGTTCACAATTTCAAGTATTGCCTGAGTTCTTGACTCATGAGTTGTTGCAACGAAATATGATGTAAAGGAATGTTGAATGGTGAGAGCTGACAAAGGAAACATTGAGAGATACGTTTCATTGTTGGACGAGAGCAAGGGTTGGGATTTAAGCACGCAAAAGCCACAATGGCAACAACAACTATGTCTTGTAAAACTGAAAAAGTTGGATGTGGGAGGCGTTGGTCCAATATTTCACATAATTTGATGCCATCATCAGTAGAAATTGATTGAAGTGATGAGAGTATTTCCTTAGGATGTTTTCCCATCAGAGTTTCCAGTGCCACCACTCCGAAGCTATACACATCACACTTTTCATTAACAACCATTGTATACGCAAGTTCTGCATTTTAACAACATCACATTGAAAGATCAAAAGGAAAATAATGGAAAATCCAAGTGCAGAAAACTACTCTATCTATTTGCTTGTTATATGTAGAGGAAAATATGAAGAATTTTACCAGGTGCTATGTATCCGATGGTTCCAGCAACAATAGTTCGATTGGATGAATCAAGGTTGAGAAATCGAGCTGTGCCAAAGTCGGAAACGGTGGGCTCCCACATGGAGTTAAGCAACACATTGCTGGCTGATATGTCTCTATGGACTATAGGAGGGACACAATCATGATGGAGATATGAGAGAGCGTGTGCAGTGCCTTTCACTATGTTAATCCTCTTTTTCCAATCCAATTCCATTGCTTCCATGTCATCAAACAACACAGAAAACAAGCTTCCTCTCTCCATGTACTCATATATCAAAAACATGATTCTTTTGTGCAAGCAGAATCCATGGAGCTTCACTATGTGTCTGTGCTTTATTTCCGATAATACTTTGGCTTCGTTTCTGAAACTCTCATCAAATGAGGGGACCTCTGCTTCAAAACCATGGAGTTTCTTCACCGCAACAATCTTGCCACTTGGTAGTTGAGCCCTATAGACACTCCCGTATGCACCTGTTCCGATACAATATTTGAGGTCAAAGTCTTCGGTTACTGTAATGATGTCTTCATAGGCTATGCTTCCATCATAGTTCCATATGCAGAACAAGTCCCCGTTGTTAGATGTTTCAGTTATCCTTGAACGTTTGCTCTTGATTGCAATGCGATTGTGCCTCAGATATAGAAGTAGAAAGAATGCCATGATTAGAATTATAGTGATAGAAAGAATTATGACCAGCTGATTCTGCCTTAGTTTCTTGTCCTGGACCGAACAAGGTTGGAATTTGTACATGATTTGAATACTCAAATTGTTGCTGCATACACCCTCGTTCCCTCTTAGCCCGTATGGATCTAAACCGTATGGAATGGGACCACTCAAGTTATTGAAGGAAAGGTTCACATTAGAAGCATTCAAAGACTCGGGAATTGGTCCTGTAAAATTGTTGTAGCTTAGATCTAGAGTTTCAAAGAATCGCAAATGTTCAACTGAGAAAGGTTTTAGGGAACCAGTGAGTAGATTGTGTGAAATGTCAAGATATTGAATGTTTATGAAGTTTGAAAGTGAAGTGGGAAAGGTTCCATTGATCTTGTTGAAAGATAAATTTAAGAAACTAAGATTTCTTATGAGTGACAATTGAGAAGGAATGGGGCCTTCAATGTTGTTGTTAGAGATGCTTAGGGACAATAGTTGGGTTAGATGTCCCAGTGATAGAGGTATTTGACCTTGAAGAGAATTGTTTGAGAAATCAAGATAAGTGAGTTTTGAAATATTTCCTATTGTCAGAGGTATTTTACCTTGAAGATAATTGGAGGATAAATCAAGATAAGTGAGTTTTGAAAGATTTCCTATTGATGGAGGTATTTGATCTTGAAGAGAATTGCCAGATATTTCAAGATAAGTGAGTTTTGAAAGATATCTTACTGATGAAGGTATTTCACCTTGAAGAGAATTGTAAGATAAATCAAAGTAAGTGAGTTTTGACAGATTTCCTATTGATGGAGGTATTTCACCTTGAAGAGAATTGTAAGATAAATCAAAGTAAGTGAGTTTTGACAGATTTCCTATTGATGGAGGTATTTGACCTTGAAGAGAATTGTCAGATATTTTAAGATAAGTGAGTTTTGAAAGATATCTTACTGATGAAGGTATTTCACCTTGAAGAGAATTGTAAGATAAATCAAAGTAAGTGAGTTTTGACAGATTTCCTATTGATGGAGGTATTTGACCTTGAAGAGAATTGCTAGATATTTTAAGATAAGTGAGTTTTGAAAGATATCCTACTGATGAAGGTATTTCACCTTGAAGATCATTGTAGGCTAAATTAAGATAAGTAAGTCGGAAAATATTTCCTATTGTGAAAGGTATTTGACCTTGAAGAGAATTAAAAGATAAATCGAGAAAAATGAGTTTTGAAAGTTTGCCTATGGTAAAAGGTGTTTCACCGTGGAGAGAATTGGAAGACAAATCAAGATGTCGGAGATTGGAAAGATTTCCAATTTGAGATGGAATAGACCCTTCTAGATTAGAATGGGAGAGCTCAAGATGTTTCAAATTCTTGAAAACAGAGAGGTTTAGTGTTGCTAATTGAATGGGTCGTTCGGAATAATTATATGTGATACGAGTTACACTTCCAGCAGCATTGCAACTTATACCATCAATCCATGAACAGATATGATGTGAATGTGAGGGGGACAGATGCCACCATCCACTATTCATTATAGCGTTTGCTTCTAACTGAATCTGCGATGGTGTAGACGCGCATCCCAACTCTAAAACAGAGCCCAAACAAACCAAAACATAGGTAACAAGATGGAAATTGGAAATCAAAAACTGCATTATCTGCATATAGAGAAAGTTAATACAAGGTATATTTATGAGAAACTCAAGTTTCACTAATTTGTGTTATCGAATAGCATGCTACCTATCTGGTGATTCTTATACTGTGATAATCCGGGTTGAGTAGAAGAGCCCAAACATAGAATTCCACAGGGCTTTTGGCCCCTCACACCATTGATTGACTTATAGAGAGTTTAATCCTGACCCGTTTCTATGACTCAAAATCATTAGTGGAATAGTAAGTAATATCATATGATTAATGGTGCAAAGAATTCCACAACCTTTTGCCCCGTTCACGGTTCCAACGCTTTGGTCACGTTATTTTGGCTGATTTAAGAGTCAACTTCGAATATTTGAATGCAACTATTTCTGCGTTATTGCCTCCGCTCAGACAAACAAACACACGTTCCATGGATAGGAGTGTTTCGAAATGTTTGTCGCATATAAAATATTGTTAGGGATATCCTCTAGCTTATTTGGTTAGTTGTTAATAACAAGCTCATACTAATTTTTCGAACACGTTCTATTCAAGGGCTAATTAACTTAACTTCAAACTGTGTATTGCAGCAACAAAAAAGAAAAAAAAAAAAGGTTCTCAATGGAGTTGGACATAATGCATTTTTTAACGGTAAATTCTTTGAGGAAGTCAACACATGAGTTAGAAAGCAACTAATAATAGGTTTATGTGAAAATTAAATAAGTCACTTTATGGCTTATGACAAGTTTTCTGTAAGTGTTTTTGTGGGCTTTTTTGTATTTAGGGGTATGTTAGAAGTGAAATTTATAAATATGGGTTAGTTGATTTTTTTTTGTCAAACAGGGTCAAGTCGTTAGGGTGGAGGACAACATTAAAGGTGAAGTCGTCCTCCACCCGACCGATTTTTCTTTTTTTTTTAAAAAAAGCAAAGTCGTCATGGAAGACGACGGTTTTAGTGGTAAGGGAAAAGTAAAGTCGTTCTTGTACATGACGACTTCACTTTCCAGATTTTTTTTTATTTTCTTTTTCATAAATAATGGAAACTGAAAATTAAATAATGAAAACTGAAAGTTTTGAAAAAAAAGAAAAAATAATTAAAACTGAAAATTTTGAAAAAAAAAGAAAAATAATTAAAACTGAAAATTTTGATAAAACAAAAAAAAATAATTAAAACTGATTTTTTTTTTTTGAAAAAAAAAATATAATAAAATTTGAAAATTTTGAAAAAAAAAATCTGAAAAGTGAAGTCATCATATGCAAGAACGACTTCACTTTTCCCTTACCACTAAAACCGTCGGGTGGAGGATGACTTCACCTTTAATGTCGTCCTCCACCATGACGACTTGACCCTGTTTGACAAAAAAAAAAATCAAGGAACCCATATTTTCAAATTTAACTTCTAAAAGATCCTGAAATACAAAAAAGCCGTTTTTGTGACTTTTCAACTAGTTTTCTTAATCATGATTTTATACCATTTCTGATAAAATTTCATTTAGAATTGATGCAAAATTTAAGAACTTAAGATTTGAGATTAGATCAATTAAAAATAAGAAATTAGGAATTGAAAATATAATAACAAAAACCTGGATTAAAAAAAGGTAAAACAAACAGAGTTTGACAAGTCTAATGAGACTATCCTTACAACATACACAAATTCTTGATGAGATATGAAAATGTAGGAAAAAATCCTAGCTTAGAAATATTTTCACTTTTCTTAAAATTATTTGTCCCTTTTTCTAAATTCTAAAATGTTTTGATACCTTTTTTATTTTAGAGTTTTGTCTCCTTTGTAATAAAGTAAAAAAAAAATTATATCACAAGTAAAGTTAATTTGACCCATCATTAAGTGGGCATATTCCAAACTTGATTTGGGTCCAAATTCAAATTGTAAATAATAAATCAACAATTTTATTTTACTTACCAAACATATTATATATGTAATCTCTAATCTATAAATATCTATTTTCCGGGAATTAGTTGTTACGCATAGATTTATATTTTGTTTTATATTTTAGGTTGTTCGTTTTATATACGAGTTATCTTTTTATTTCAGGAAGAATGAAATCATATTCGTGTGTTCCTTATAATAAGTATGAATGTGAAGACATACACATTGATATTTTATGTAAGGATCGTATTTGTAAACTAAAGGATGAAATATTGTTGCACTCATTCTTCTAATTTTATTCACCCATTCCAACAAAACAAATTATCACTTTAATTTCACTCTAATTTTTATCATTTTTATTTTATTCTCTCTATTTTTTTTTCCTCTTTATTTTATCTTTCGTCCAAACAGTGTAATGGAAAATAAAAGAGATGTAGATATTTGATTGAATTCTGAAAAATTCCACAACGTTTTGCCCCGTTGACGGTGCCAACGCTTTGGTCACGCTGCTTTGGCAGACTTAAGAGTCGACTTTGAATATTTGAATGCAACCATTTTTCCGTTATTGGCTCGGCTCAGACAAACACGTTCCACGAATATGTTTAGAAATGGTTGTCCAATATAAACTATTATTAAAGATATCCATTGCTTTATTCATTTAGTTATGAGTATTACAGATACATTTATACATATTTGTTTTATTTTTTTTGGAAATTTTATTTTATTTATATAAGTTCTCTTTTGTATTTCGTATGCACGAAATAATTCTTTTTGTGTTATTTAATACGATATCATTAGTTATAGTTATTTTTTATTTGTTTTTCATGAATTTTTCCATGACTTAAAAGAGGAACATAAGGTTGTTTTAGTAAAAATATATGAAAATATATTTTTATTTTTTTATTGTTCCATTACTTAATGTTTGAGAAAAAATTAATAGAAAAAAATATTACTGTTTATTGTATGTTTTGTTTTAATTTCAATTTTAGTTGAATTAGTGTTGTTCCTCTATCATGAGCTTGCAACTAATATGATATTTTACATTTGAAAAAAGTTATACATATTATTGGATAAAGAGTCATTACAAGAAAAATCTTTCATTAACGATTAATTTTAGTGATTAAAAGTTCTTGATCACTATAGTTACCAATTTAAATACTAATTAATAAAATAAAAAATTATTAGTTATTAAAATAGTCACAATTATAAAAAAATATAATTGGTAGCTAAATTTGTCACTAATTAATTAGACACTAATTTAAAAATCAATTCCTTTTCAGCAAAAATCTTAATAACTAATGTTTAATGTTTAATTTCTTTTAGTAGTTAAATTTTAGAAACTAATTTATATATCAATTATAATTTTTTATTCATAATAATAACTATTTTAACACCCAATAATCTTTTATATTATAAATTAGTATTTAAATTGATCACTGTACTGACTAATAAATTTTGCTCACTAAAATTTATTGTTAATGAAACATTCTCTTATAACAAATGTGATAGTGTAAAATTTCATGACAAAACAAGTTCCGATAAGGAAATATTTAATATTTATCTGTGTTCATCAATTATTCATCTTATTTGATGTATTGATTCACTTTTTACCATCATTGCTTCGATAAATAGTATTTATTTATGTTGAAAAGTGCATATAAGTCAGTTTTAAAATCAGGACAACAAAATATAAGGTAGAAAAATTTAATAACCATTGTGAAACTTGAATATGAAGGAAATTTTTAGAAAGGTCATTGTGCATATGGAATTGAAGAAAACTCAATGGACATCACAAATCCAATATAGAAAAAAAATAGGTGCAATCTTATTAGAAATTTGCACTTAGTAATGATAGATGTGGTTAAAATTAATATTTTGTCTAGTGTCACCGTGTTTGGATATGGGAGTTGCCTTGCAACTCATATGTTTACATTTACTTTTATGTCAGAAAGATACGAAAACTACAGACATAGGAGCTTCAGCTTTTAAGACAGAAAGTCAAGTTTCAAAGGTTACCAAACACACTGACCCTGGGTTTTGTTTGGCGGAAAAGGTTTACATTAACACCAGCTACACTTACTAGTTTTAAATACTTCTATTTAATGAAATGAGCCTTGCGTGGTTCTAATTCTGAAAGATCTTGACCATCAATTCGTTTTTCCATTTTTATAAATATGATTTCCATTTTAAAAACAAAATTTTAAAACCAAAAAAGTAGATATATATATACAGTAGTTAAATTCCAAGCATTGACCACTTTTTTTGTTTTTGTTTCATCACGTTTACTCAGTAAAGTGGAGAAAGAGAGTACATTAATATCGTTTATTAGCATTTTTTTCCAACGTTGGTAGAATTTTAATAGCCTCATAAGTTGGAAAAGAAGAAGTGACGAACAATTTATTAAGTGGGGTAACAAAATGACGTTGCACCGTAGACTTAGCTCAATATTAATTCCTTATTACAATTACTATGAAGGAAATCTTTATTGTGCAAGACCATCACCAAACGTTATCATAAAAAAAAATATAGTGTATATAAATTAGTTTAAATACATTTTAATTCTCGTAAAATAATCAAGTTTTAAGAACGTTACTTTCTTTAAATATAAGAGTGAACAAAATGTCCATATAATATTAAGGAAATAATTTTTTATTTCAAAATAATTAAAAACAAAAAAAAATTACATAACTCAAAATTAAAATATACTTATATGACCAATCTAAAATCATATTAATTAGGGTAAATATGTTTTTGGTTAAGTGAATTTTAGAATTAGTCAATTTTGCAACTTTGAACCAATTTAGTCATTCATCTTTCGAAATACGTGGATTTAGTCATTTTAATATCAAATTTTGTTAAATTTATTTGACATTTTAAATGCATTTCATAATAATATTTGATTAATTTCACGTATTTTAAAAGATGAAGAATTAAATTGGTCCAAAATTTTGAAATAGACTGATTCCAAAGTGTTCTGCAACCAATGTGAAGGGGTATGAAATGATGCTCCGAAGGATAGTTGAACTTGCTGCGAAAGAAAATTTTATGTGACTCCCAAATGTTATGCAGGCCAATAGATATATAACGTTGAGACGAAAATGTAATTAACTAGCATATTATCACAATCTGTTATAAATGTCATGCATAAGCATTAGAGTACCCTCCAAATACTTCATTTATAAATATATAATTTTGTTTAAAATTAATAAGCGTGTTTAAATCGTTTAACAAAACCTTTAGCATTTGTAAATAAGAAAAACATAAATAACTATTGTACTGGTATAATATAATTATCTGAAAAATGGGTATATTTATCCATCTCACCCAAAGATGGAACCAAAGTCAAAAGCCATAGACTTGGAAAGTGGAAACACATTGTTCTTGCGTAATGCCACCAACCCTTCTCAATGAAGCTCGTAAAGTTGCCACAATTTTAGTTCTACAACTTAAAATCTTCAATAAAAGAGCATCCAAAATCAGAAGCCCTATTCTCATGCAATGATCCTATTTATGATATTTACGTGCACAGCACTCATATCTCAGTAACAAACTCTCTATCCCATTATTCAAAAACAGACTCTTCAGAAACCAAGCCAATTCAAAGGTTCATTTCAATGGCACCCTCGTCAAGTTTTGTTCCTATTGTACTCCTAGGTTTAGTTTTAGTACTAGGAGCAATTGTCCCAAGAAGTGAAGCCAGGCCAAGAGCATTCTTTGTATTCGGAGATTCTCTAGTTGACAATGGAAACAACAACTATTTGCAAACAGTTGCTCGTGCCAATGCCCCTCCTTATGGAATTGACTACCCTACTCACAAACCAACCGGACGCTTCTCTAATGGATTCAACATTCCTGATTTTATCAGTTAAGTTTCCAAAAACCAGTTTTTTGTATTATCATCAGTGTGTGCTTTTGTTGATCACTGGTTTTTGTCAGAAGAAACATGTCTGAACCACTTTTAAAACATTTTTCACACAACACAACTCTTCTTATATTTGTACTCTGTGAAAGAAAAAGATATTATCACTGGTTTTAGCATCTTCAACGTTAGAATTGATGTATATAATGAGTGGTGTTGTTATTTCAGGTCAAGAACTTGGTGCTGAGTCTACAATGCCATACTCGAGCCCTGACTTAACAAGAGAGAATCTATTAGTTGGTGCAAATTTTGCTTCAGCTGGAGTTGGAATCCTTAACGATACAGGAGATCACTTCGTAAGTGCTTGATAACTCATACCAGAAAACTTCACTTGGTTTCTTTATTGCATGATAAGTACAATGAGTGTTAACATGCAACACACTGCTTAATATATTATATATCTTATTTTTATTGAATTTATATATTGGTAAAGTCAGTTTTATAAGATAGAAAGTAATATACTAAAAAAGGAATATTGGAGTTTGTTTTCTACAATTACCTATATGCATGCACAAAGGTCTGAGCGTGCTCTATCATAAATAGAAGTAGGTCCGCATTTTGACCTTTTTTACGTTGGAAAATAACTACTAATTATTTAAAATATCATTACCATATATATATCGTGTGTTGGGTCTTATTAACATATAAATACAGCAAAGAAGAACAAAAGTTTCGATTTAAGGAAGAAAAGTTATGTTTTCGATTTAAGGAAGAAAAGTTATGTTTGTACAATATTTTTATTCAACAGAGGTAGGTATCTGTTGAAAGGCAATAGGGTTTAGCCTTCAAAATGCTGGATGCAGATGTTTGTTGCTTGTGCCAAGCCAAGGGGTAAATACTTTTGCAAAAGGAATCTTACAATTCTAATTAGTAGAGTAAAATTAGGTCTAATTTTGTGAAGGAAGGAAGGAGTGGGAATTAGAATTTGTGATGAGCAAGTGGGTATTAATTAAATTGTAGACAAGTACATTTTTAGAAAACAAAGCATGTGCCCCTTTTGAAAGAGGACTGATATATGTCTACTCTGTTGTATGCACCAAATCTATGACCTGACTCATAAGAGACATTTATTAAAAAAAGTCATAATTTAGTTTCATTTTTTCTAATAAAATTTTGTATTGACAATTAATTATAACTGATATTCCTCCTCCTTCAAATTCAACTTTGGTCGTGTTGTAACCACTTTCATGCCACTGTCATGTAGTGAATGAATCCTTTGTTACTTTTCATGTTGGATAGCATTAAACGTTATTAATTATTACTGAAAAATCTATAGTTTCACATTCATTTTTCTGTTCTTAATATATTTCTTTTTTTACTAACTTCACTATCATGAGATTAACCCATTTCTTTTCAATCATAAAGTTATTATACCATTTGAGAAGTGAAATGGATGATGATAAATTGTACTAAAGTAGTAGCCCCAGAAAACATGGAACCATAAACCATGGAATCTATCTGGATCTAAGACAGGGTAGTGTGGATTCAAGATTATAGTTAATGGCCCTCAGCAGCATTCATTAACGGTCCAACACCAACATATTATAGAGGGTGGAGTGAAACCGAGTACTAAAATAATAGAAGAGTCTCGTACAAATTCATATTTTTCTCTCTTTTTCCTCCTGAAAAGGTTGTAAAGAAGTACAATACAAAATTGAATATTCTGACATGCAAACAGTTGTAGTTGGCGATGCTTATTAATGCAAGCTTTGCAGATGAACATAATCAAAATGCACAAACAATTAGAGAATTTTAAAGAGTACCAACAAAGAATGAGTGCTCTAATCGGTGTGTCGAGAACCAAAAGACTGGTGAATCAAGCGTTAATTCTCATCACTGTTGGTGGCAATGACTTCGTCAACAATTACTTCCTGGTGGATTCTACTGCAAGGTCTCGTCAATATCCACTCCCAGATTATGTCAACCTTCTCATCTCTCGCTACAGAAAGCACTTGCAGGTATATATATACAATCATAAAGGTTCTATATTTGCATAAAACTTGTATTAAACATTAAGAAATTCAAAATGATGATGATTAATGCAGAAGCTGTATGATCTGGGAGGAAGAAGAGTTATTGTGACAGGGACAGGACCAATTGGTTGTGCTCCTGCGGAATTGGCTATGCGCGGGAAAAATGGAGAATGTTCTGCTGATCTACAACGTGCTGCAGCTTTGTATAATCCTCAGTTGGAGCAAATGATAATTGAACTCAACAACAAAATTGGCTCTGTCGTTTTCATTGCTGCAAACACAGCACTGATGCACAATGACTTCATCACTAATCCCAAAGCTTATGGTAATTTCATTCTTATCTTTAGTTTCTTATCTTCTATTACAACAGTTTAATAATTAATAATGTTGGAAGTCTCCTACTAGAGATAAGACAATTTCATAATATATAATTGAGGTGTAAATCTCATCTTACAAACTGATTTTGTGGGGTTGAGTTAGACTTAAAACTCAAACCTGATATTAAAACTAGGTTAAAGCCTATCCTAGAAAGAACTTTCTTCTTACGAAGTAAAAACAAAAACTAACATTTTATGTTGTGAAATTGGGTAGGATTTAATACATCAAAAGTTGCTTGTTGTGGACAAGGACCCTACAACGGTATGGGGCTATGCTTGCCAATTTCGAACCTATGTCCAAACAGAGAATTGCATGTATTTTGGGATGCATTTCATCCAACTCAAAAGGCAAACCAACTTGTTGTACAGCAAATTATGTCAGGTTCTACAAAGTATATGAAGCCGATGAATCTCAGCACCATTCTCGCCATCGACCACTTTCATCAAGATTAACGAACCTAATAAAATGCTTGTGCATTGCCTTTGTTGTTTTTATGGAATCAATTCTGTAATTTTTATATTGTACCAGCTTGAAATTTCAAGTTATTATTTCATTGTTTTGACTTTCAAACGATAAATCTGAGTTATAACAATTACAATGCAGGTTTTAGAATAGGAAAGGATGTAGACAAAGCAATATTGTAATTATTATATAGAAAAAGTTGGCTACCCCTTGCGTCCCTTAAATGTATCACTCAAAGTATTTTATATTATATTATATCATATTTATTTTGGTTGTATATATTAAAGTTGTTAATTAAGTAGCTCGAGATTCAGGATTGCCAAGGTTTAAAGTCAAAAAGTAATCCATATTAACATTACTTTCAGTAACTTTACAGCTTCGATAAACATTGTTCACAACAATAAGAAATATTAAAGTATGCAGTAGAAATAATTTCAACAAATTTATAAAAATTTAAGTAATGATAATAAAAAATGACAAAAATAATTATAAAAAATAAATTAATACTTTTGATGTAGTAAAATCTCTCCGTATGAAAAGTAAAAATCTGAGTTTAAGTCAATAAATCAAGTTTCATTAAAATTAAATGTGAATACAAATCAAAAACACAAACAAATATTTACAATCAATCAATTCATAACGTAATAATGTTCTTAACTATGTAGGCAAAAAAAGGAAAAAAAAAATATAGCTACCATAAAAACTAATTTCTCTGATCATGAACTTTCAATTAACAATAAAATAAGATTACTTCTTGTTTAGTTTAATACATAAGTAATTTATGAGTGTAAATAATCAAATATGATAAATAATCAATAATCAAATATATACATCACTTAACATTTGTTTCTTGTTTGTTTAATTTAATACATAAGTAATTTATGAGTGTAATAAACATCAAGCCCAACTAAAACAAGTAAGAAAAAGGTTATTGCTTGTTCTACTTTGATTATTAGTAACTGCACCTCCACACTAATACAAAGACTAAGTTACCCTTCATTACTGTACCAAAATAAAAATAAAACTGGTACCAAAATGTATTTCACGTGTTCAGGAAACTATATTCCGAATTTTTTATTTTAAAAATTTTGGAAAGCTTCTTCTGGATAATTTCCTAAACATACAATCTAAAAATCAATTTTACATAGATCAAATGGTTATTTTGAAAAGTTAGGGGGTGTGCAATGTACTTCTGGGTGCAGGAAGTAGAAGCCTAAAAAAATTGCAATTCAAGTTTTATCAACCCACCACACCCTTATGGACCTTGTTAGCAAGAATTTTCTCAAGTGTTTTTCATAGATGTTGCAATAATTCTTTTGCTCAATCCAAGCTAAATGAGGCCTTCATCTTTTCTCTTTTTTTCCTTTCTAAATTTTTAATATCTGTTTCAAAAATAAGATCTTCTCATTGATATTTACCATCACTATATGCATTTTTATGGATCTTCTTTGGATATGGCAAAAAATATTTATTTTCGCGGGCGAGTATATGTGGATAAAGTACAAATAGTAAGTGGATACTTCAAATAGATATCCAGAAAAAATATGTAACGAATAATTTATATTAATTTATAAACAGGTCGGGTGCATGTATTATATTACATGTACTCGTAGATATCCATTACTTGTAAAAAATTAAAATTAAATTAATTTATATTTTATTAGGTTATATCCACACACATATGTGGATATCCGTAAGTTTTAAAAAATCAACGAATATTTTTTAAAATGATATCTAATGAGTAACGGGTATGATTTTCCATTATGTGTTAGTGAGTAGACACTATCCGTGTTCGACCTTATATGTTGTCATCCCTAATATTATTTCAAGGAAAAACTTAGGGGTGCTACACTTTTTGAGGGTCAAAATTCTCTTATCATTATTCCTCGTCTTTTTTCACATTAGGAATGACGACGTGTCCAGTAATAAGTAGTGCCGAAGATCATGTCTACCTATCATCTGTTTCGTTTGAAAAAGTTCATCCCATTACTCTCCATTACCTGTTGGCTATTCGTAAAAAAATACTCTAAATTTTTTTATACTCACAAGTACTTATGATACTTATGAATACTTTTATATTTTATTTTTCAAAATTTTAAATAAAATTATTTAAAAGTAAAAACTTTTAAATATAAACTTAGATAAAAGAAATAAAATTTAAGTATAATTTAAACCAAATTACTCAATAAAACATTAATACAAATAAACTTTGTCTCTCAAAAAATAAAATTTAAATTAGTTATGTTAAAATATAATTATGAAAAAATTATTCTTTTACATTCATTATTATATATCTAAATAAAAAATAAAAATATATGAAGTCAAATTTTAAACAATTCTTCCATGATTAATATTTTTTTCACTGATAATTTTATTTTGGTCATTTAAATTAAAAAAAAATACACTCAAATAAAATTCATTAATAATTATTGTGTGAGTAGAATAATGTGATATGATCCCTGTTTCATGAGTAAACGGTTAGTTAAACATTTGTATTGGTTACTCTCAAGTTTCCTTTAAAATATGTATTTAGTATCTATGAGTGATTTCACCTGCAAATATAATTTTTTCATACCCTTTTCTCCATGCACACAAGAAATCTATAGAGTTGAACTGAATGGAATGTTTGTCTAATAGTTGTGGGATCTTCAGCCTCATGATGCTGCTGATGTTGATAACCCAAAATCTTAGTTTTTGTGTAACTAATGATTATGATGTGCAAAGATGAAATATATTCTTTTAGAATTGTTCCAAAACGTTTATCAAGAAAACCATATTCATAGAATAGGGACCCAACTAATCAATTTCTTGGACCTACCCTGATTTGGATGCTAGTTTCTCACTCTCCACATTTTTTCAACCTTGTTTTATTTATTTATTTTTTTGCCATTTTTGCACATCTGTTTTAGTGAGAGTTTTATTGGTTTATTGGCTTAATGAAAGAACATGGCTTCGGAATTTGTCATGTTTTGGAGATCCCACGTTAATTCAAAATAAAACGGGTTTGTTATATAAGTAGATGTTGGAAATTTTATGTCGACCAAAGGTAAACAATATAAATTTCATATTACAAGCAGGTTGAAACTTAAAATTTAATTATTAAAATAGTACCAGGTTATCCAAATATTTTCCAAACAATGATATATTAGACATTTCACAACAATTATAAATAAATAGAGTTGAATTTAGTTTAAAATTCACATTTTCAGACATATATTTTTGTCAAAAGAAAAAGAAGTTGATCTTATGTTGCAATTAAAATAAAATAAAATTAGTGTAAATTTTATCTCACTGAATTAAAATATACAAGTAAATATAAATCTTAATTTATAGCTTAGATTTTATGATATTAAAATTAGATGAAAAGGTCTAATTTATTGATTTTGAATTAATGTGTAGTTGAATCATAGAATCTTCCAAAACTCGAAATTGAAAAGGACATTGTTGAATCATTCAATCGAAAGGGCCATTTGTTCAATTAGCCGATTAGCATGGAAAAATATACACTAATTTCTTTTAGGTGGTGGAACCTACTATTAGTGATTCCAATGTGTATTGGAGCAGTTAGGTTTGTGATGGTTGGAACTGTATGTAATGAAGTTGAAAGCTTTTAATGTGTTATGATTTTAAATTTTATCTTTCACTTTTATGCTTTATATGTTGCGAGGTTTTGGGATAGTTTTTTTTTATTGAAAAGTGTTCTTTTAATCTTGAACTAAAATGAAATAATTTTGGATAATATTTTTTAATCTATTTATTGTTAAGGATTATTTATAGCAAGAAATAATAATTAGCGTTTGTTGGAGACTTTGAGAACACATAAAGTATAAGTCTCTTCGTACAGTTTATTTTATGTTGAAAGTCGCATAATCCAAGTAACTGATTGGATAACTAAACGTCTTTGAATTTTTGGATTGCTGAACTAACTAAAGAATTAAAACTTAATAACTGAATTTAGAATTTGAGATAAGGATTTGAATAGACTTGTGGAGTGATGCTATTTTACGTACATAAATTACTTTAGTTTATTTCTCAGAGATTTTTTCATGTAGTGTTGAAAAAGTCTAAATTACTTATATTTTATTTTTTTAGGTTATAATGAAATTTAGAAATATATTTTAGATCGGATAATCTTGATTCTTAAATTTAAAAATACATTGTAAATATCACGTTATTATTGAACTACTCAACATCTAATTCTACATATGAATTGTTATATATCAACATAAGAATATATGTTACCTTGACTAAAGATAAGATGAATTAAAACAACTGTAGTTAATGAGTTTTGTTATGGTTATAGGTATCTTCAAAAATGATAAAAAGAAACTCAATATATGTTATATGTGCAATTGTGGTATTTGCAACCACTTGTTGACCTTGGACCCGGCAAGCATATGTACACAAAAAAGTGAAAGAGAGAGGACAATAAAGAGAATGTTACGAATTCAAATGTGAGTCTAAGTTCCACATTGATTAGAAATAAAAAAGTGGAGTACTGTATAAGGATAAAGATCTATAAACTTATTGTCTTAAGGTTTTAGGTTGAGAATGGTACCAATATAGTTTTATGTAATTGAATTCAAGTCTCATTGGTGTAATATGGTCACCAAAACAACATCTCATACCTTGTTAAAAAAACTAAACAAGATATCATATTTAATTGGCACCACAAATATTAATCAGAATGATGAAAAAAGAGAAGAAACTATTTTCTTACACCTACATCATGGGTATAATATATTGAGTTGAAACCTTTTACATAGTAAAGTTAGAAAGAACTGATTTTCTATTTTCTATTTTAATTTTTTTGGTATATATATGCCTTTATTAGCCAGCAACACAAATCCAGAAGAGTTGACCGGCGTTGCCAAAGCCTTTATACAAACGTCATACATATGCCACTTCGCTGACCTAATATTATTATTACTATCTATTTTATTATCGTTATCATCATTTATTATATTATTTTTATTTTTATTATTATTAATATTAATATTAATATTCGCATACTTTTCTACGTTACTAACTAGTACTACAAACGCGCCGAAAATTTGTTCCTCCATTATGTGAAGACAAAAGGTCAACATTGTGTTTTGAATTTTTCAATTGACCCAGTAAGAAGTTCCGTGAATGAAGAGAATAATTATATTTGCATTAGGTGTGATGTGTGAGAAATCGACCAACCAGAACGAACTGCGAATTGGACCGTTCAAAACTTTGGCTTAAACATTACCCCGTTCTTTCATTATCATAATAATAAGTTTTGTCTTTTACTTATAGTGTTGAATAAAAATCTCGATGTTAATTCTAAATGTAAAAAGATAGAGTAAAAAGGGTTAAATATGGTTGTAATTAAACTAATCACAATTGAAATTTATTCTTATCTTAAATATTATTAGATTTTGGTTCTTGAAATTTAAAAATGAATAAATATAATTTTTTCAACTCAACTTAATTACCATTTCAAAATTTTATGTGGAACAAAAGATGAATTTAAATTTGATAGGTAGAATAGGTAAATAATAACCGAAGTAGTGTGGTGAATGAGTGTTTGATAAATTCATCAGAGATGTGGGTTTCGATTGAAGCATTCAAGTTGACTTGTCAAAAGAATTTGTTGGTTTACCCCACCAAAGTTAATGGCAACTTCATGAGCAATTGGTATGGGTTGAGAAGCATGTGTCGGCAATATCTATATATTGTTGATGTTTTGGCAATGGAGTTTGTAAATTAAGAAGAGAAAGGAAGAGGGAAAACAAGTGGTTGAGAAAGTTGTGTCGCAGGAGAGATGACATTGTAGATGCATTCAAAAACATGTAATTTACCAATGTCATTCTCATGTGACACGATTCCCTTCGACCACTTTCTCATAATAATCTCTTTATAATGCACTTTCTGCTTCTGTTTCATCAAAGTGGATCAACAGCGAATCCCAGGTAAATTACCAACTGTGTTTTGCTTTTCTGTACTTACTATGTTTCGGTGTCACTCTCTTTGTTTTTATTTTCTGTACTTTATATAAAAAGTAGGACATTATTAATGTAATTCAGAAAAAGAATTCAATCATAGGCTACTTTATAAATATTGCTTTTCTTCTTTTTGAATATTATGTTTGTCAATATATATACATAATATATGTGGCTTTTTATGCAGTTGAGTCAATCAGTTCTCAAAACGTCTTCCGTGGTGATTCAAAAACTATACGAATAGATTTAATAATAGATTATCTTAGTTAAAGTTTTTATAATAAAATCATTTCTTATTAATTGATAAAAAATGACGATTTTTTAATGAACTAAAATTTAATAATAGATTATCTTAGTTAAAATTGTTTTACATACTCACAAATGCATTATTTGTAGGCATATATAACCAGGTTAAAACACTCATCTCAATACGAGAATATTGTTTTCTAACAATTATTTATGATCTAAGTCCAAGTTTTGATTTATGTTAGGGTAAATATTTCTTGAATATCATGTTTAAGATTTCTGAGTATGACTGATACGGTAGTTACTTGCATCATTATTGTTTGTTTATGTATCTCTACATGAAAATAATTAAAAAAAATTATTAAGTTTAAGTTTATTATAAATTTAAATTCTTATTAATTTTTTTATTAAATATTAAAAATATGTATACTTAGATATTTTTAATTGAATTTCAATATTTTTGATTTTGTCGTGCAGTGACATTTTTACTTTACAGTATCAAAACACAACGTCATGAACTTAGTCAACAATGAAAATAATCTCTAGAACACTAATTATTTTGACATTGTTCCATTTTTTAAATAATACTAAAACAAAAATTTAGCCAATTATGTGGAGATAGAAACAATGTTATTAATTAAGATTCTAATGCTTATTTTTTTATTGTTTAAACTTGTGATGTTTTTTAAAACTGCAAAATTAAACCGTCATGTCACCAAGTGAGGTGACAATTTGATTTTACAGTTTCAAATATAATATCACAATCTTGGTCAATGATAAAATGAATAAAAGTGAATCTCTAGAACCCTGAATATCTTGACATAGTTCCATTTTCTAAATAATATTAAAGCAAAAATTAAGCCAATTTTGTAGAGATACAAAATAATGTTGTTTGGTAAAGATAATTAAAATTCCAATGTTTCACTTTCTTATTGTTCAAATTTGTGATGTTCTCCACCAAGTTTATGGTACAATTGTTTCTTCCGCAAAAATTGAGCTTATTTGCATGTGTCGCTTAAACAAGAAAGAGATCCTAAAACATTTGACTGCCACACATTCCACCGATTCAATTACTAGATTACTTAGGACCTCTTTTAATTCAATTCCAAGGTGGAGTTATCAAACTATAAAAAAAATAAAAGTAAAAATAAATCTTTATAATTAAACCTTTTCTATTCCAATATAAACTTGATACAATATATAATAAACAAGATATTAAACATAATTATATAAAATAAAATAATAAAATAAAGCCTTCATGTCCACTAGTTATAATAATAGTTATAAATAATGATGTTGAAGAGGGACTTTAATCTTAATTGGAGAGCATTCATCCTGACAATAAATGCATACACTTTCTGCATTATTTTTCCTTTTATCTATATTGCATCAAGCATTTTATTTAACATTTTCATTTTTCTGTGCCTCTCTTTTTTTCATAACTTTATTACTTTTTTCCATAATAATACAATCAACATCCACCTTTTTTACAAATGAACTAAACAGAATCATATTTGGCACCAAAAAAGATTTTACTCCCATAAACTAAACCTGTAAAACTCAACCATCAGGCATCAACTTATTCATTCTCAGTTGTATGCAACACCTACAACCCTCAGCAAGTGTTGTTCATTACTCGAGCCAAGTAAAAGGAACAAATAAATAAGTATATATGCATATATCTCCCATTCACAATAGTCTTAAGTCAGATTTCAGCTCTCACCTTCTACACACCAACACTACCTCACACCAATGTCAGGTAAAATGCACCAAACATTATTTAGTGGTTTTAAGGTCAGTTGTTTCATTCATGTCACAAAATTGCAGAATGTGATCTAGTTCTGCTGTCAATATCATGCCACCGGATAGCCTCAATTCTTGTCAATATATAAAAAAATCGTGTATTGGTGCTTTACACTCGCAATATTTACATTTCCTACTGAAAAGGTACATGAATTCACCCATCAGGTTAACTAAATAGAGGAAAAAAAAAACTGAGGCAAGTGGCAAGTGACACAATGTCAAGAAACCACTGCTGTTAGCAGTAGGTTTTTGTCATGCACACTGTTTTGTTCGGAAATTTTCATCAGACATCATTGAACTGATCAAAGTTTGAAGCCTTTTAGAACCTGGGCCAGGCTTAAGGACAGTAGTATCACCAACTACAGAACAAGGATCGCTCCCATTCTCCCTGCTTCCTGTGCACCAGCCACCAGGAACAACCATTCCAGGTCCTCTAGACAAAAGCTCTGCATCGATTTTATCCAATACTGGATCGTCTCCGTGGAACTTCCTCGCGAAGGGGGCGTTGCTGTCAACCATTCTTTTCATGTAATCGGTAGAAAGGTAGTGGGGATGTTGCCTGGGAGGATTGTCCCAAGAAATGAAGTGAAGATCACTATTAACAGTTGTGTTCTTGAACTCTTGAGCATTACAAATGACAGTGTGGAAGTACCCTTCAGGGGAAGATACGAAATTTGTGTAGTACATGAGAGCCGTACGAGGTAGGTTGTCCCATCCCCATATGCAGTAATCAATGAAAGATCTTGATAGTACCATCCAAGCCGAACCTAACATGAGGGAAAAATCTTAATTAATCACAGTAATTCCAAACCAAAAACCTTGCTTCTGATGAAGAAAACCCCGACTCCGAAGCAAGTTATAAACTATAACCCATAAGTATGAAACAGCAACCCACAAGCTAGAACATATAAATGAATGCACAGTCACAATTTCGCTGCAATTCTTGTCATTATAGAACATTGCAAACAAATGCAGCAACAATTATGATCACATTGTGATTGCAAAGAGTACAAAAAATTTGACGTCATGGCCAGATGCAGGTCATTTTATGAAATGTTGGCAACCCAGATAAAATCCAGAGAACAAAAGTAGACATAAGAAATGGATGAACACCTGTGAAAAGTTTGAAGGCCGTTGGTTTACTTCTCCTCTGCGTTATCCAAAACACATCTTGCTTCTTAGTCATATACAACCCGGGATCGATAATTATAGGCCTTGCTCGTTGATGACTACAAATAAGTATAACAATGCTTTAAAATAAAACGCATTCATAGAGTTTCACATGAAAAACAATTTATTATTAAAAATATACTTAATTGGAGTTTCAGTTTCTGAAATATGTGATTGTGCTATGTGTGTCTCCAATTACCGCGTGGTGTCTTTCATGTTATCTCTCATTCACAGCCAGGTTCTTCTATCCTCATTCCATCCAACCGAGATAAAAGTATAACTTAAGCAAATGGAATCTAACATCTATGCAGTAGGTAAAAAATAGTAGTTTGTAATCGGATGAAAATGTTTAAATCATCTCACCACAAAATATTTACTCCGGTAAATAAAAGAAATTCTGAGTAAAAGGAACTCATTGATGCAATAAGAACTTGAAAGTTCAAAATGTACATTCACACTACTTCATACTAAATATGTAGTTAAGTATTAGAAAAGATGTTTAATTACTCATTTAGTTTCTATAATTAAAAAGAAATCTCTTGATCCCTACACTTAAAAAATCCCTTTTAGAATAATGAATCAGGAGTTCTAATTTACAAGGATTTTATAATTCTAAGTTCTGCTACTTTAACTTCAGCTTATACAGGTGAATGCGTATAATAGAATGTGAAAGGATTAAAAATTGTATGTGTATGAACTAAAAACGAATGTTTTTTTAGTATACGTACTAAAAAACAAGACATTTTCTAACTGTACTCGGCAAATTAATAAAAAAAGGGGGAGAATGCATTTAGATAAGTACACTCACTCTTTCCACCCAATGTCACTTGTATGATCAATGAAATTAAGATCGCGTGGCAATTGCGACAACGCGTGCAGCAGATCTACCCCATAAAAACAAAAAACTATTCGGTTAAAAGGAGAAGAAGAAGAAGCATACCAGAAATAGAAAGAGTTTGAAGTGACGAACCGTCTTGGGTAACGAGGGGGTAATCGGAGGCGCTGAGGTTGATGAACCAATCCCAGTAATGGGAGTCGGAGAGTGCGATGGCGGCAGCGTGGAGGGTGTTGGCGACCATGGTGGGGCCGCGGTAGGTGATGAGGTTGGCTTTGGAGATAAGGCGGACGTTGCGGAAGTGTCGGAAGGTGGGGTGGCGTTCGATGTGCGCGGCGAGGAGGTGGCGTTCCTCGGGGGAGGAATGGCGGTCGAGGTGGATGATGTAGCGGTTGCGGGGATGGTAGAGGGCGGATAGGGCGCGGAGGAGGGCAGGGGCGTCGCCGGCGGAGGCGGAGATGAGGTAGGCGAGGACGGGGGGAAGAGGGGATGGGGGAGGGAGTGGGAGAGCGTGAAGCTTGGACTCGACGAAGGGGGATGGGACGGAGATGACGGCGGAGAGGGGGAAGGGGAAGATGAGGGTGGCGTCGGGGGAGGTTAGTCTGAGGGCGAAGAGGAGGAGGGAGATGAGGGAGATGAAGGAGGCGATGGTGATTACTGGGACAATGTACTTTCGTTGTTGTTGATGATGTTGTTGATGTTGTTGATGGTGGTGGTAATAATGCTTTAGTTTCTTCATTGTTTGGGTTTGGGAATTTTGATGCCTATGTCACAGATTACTGAACAGAGTCTGAGAAGAAAGAAGAAGGAAGAGGGAAGAGAAGAAACAAATGTTGGTGAGTGATGAGAGAGGGTGAGTCACCACCACCTTCACTCGATCACGATGATGGTAGATGGACAAGTTGGATTGGATGATAGTAACTTGTTTATTGCTGTTTTAAATTTTAAAAATAAAATAATTTAATATTAAATACATTGAAATAATATTAAAGAAAATTGTCTCACCTTTTTTTATTTTTGGACAGAAAAATTACACCTATTTTCTTTTATTCCTTAGATTATCGCATTATGGATGAGAAGTGTCTGATTTTTCTCTATAATATATAAAAAAAAGGCGTGTGGTTTGAAAAGTCGTTAAGTTCTAGCTATTTTTTTATGTTCATAATTAATAAAGAAAGAAAATGAAAAATAAAGAATCAAAATTAATGAAAATACGATAAATAATATTATCAAAATAAAGATAAAAAATAATGGAATAATAATAATAATAATATGAAGAGAAGTGGGAATTAGGCTAATAACAACATACTAATTGGGTATGTTAATTATTCATCAACTATTTTGTTTCAAGAATAAAGTTAAGCATAAACTTAAGCTATGTATTTAAAATCGTTTTAACTCAATATAATGTTTTTTTATATTAATTTATTTAAAAATGAAATTTTAAAATAGGTATATATTAATAAGACATAAGAGATGTAATAGGGTAAGAAGTCAAAAAATAAAATAAGGTTGAAAGAAAATAATAATAAGTTCTGAAATAAAATGGAAAGAAAAACATGAGAAATTGTTCATTACATAATTTATCGTCCACTGTTTCACGAGATGAGCTGCTCACGTGGATAAATTAGGGATAAATAATGCGAAGTGTGAATTTTACATATTCTATATATTTGGAAACCATTTTATAAAGCAAAACACTATTCTCGTCATTTCCGAGATAAAAAGAAAAACAGAATGCAAATTCCTTTTTTTTTTTCTTCAGGTTGATAAAAAAATGATTAAATATAAAAGAATATAAAACAAATTACTTGCTTTATTCATAAACGTCTTCTTTTGGTTTCACTTTAATTCAGAACAAAATTATTCAATAGTTTAGTGAAACATGAAAAAGCCTATTCCATATTATTTATTCTAAATAAATTAAAAAAAATCCTTTTCTATCATTTAAATTTCTTATTATTTATTGTGATTATATAAATTTATTCAGATTTGTATGATAGTTTTCTCTTTCTCCATAGAGAAAAAAATGTGACAACATAACTATAGTAGAGTACACACTCTAAGTATCTTTTGCTATCTAGGTGTCACCTTTTGTAGGTGATCGATCAATTGGGGTCGATGATTTCAACTTCTAAGAAGGGGTAGGGTTAGGTGAATGTGAAGTGGATAGTTACATTTTTTTTACCATTATTTTCCTACACATAACTACATTTTTTATTTCTGTAAATTACTTTTTAATTAATTATAATTATTTTTAGTAAACAATTCACGTTAAGTTGATTTGTCGTTTGATATCTAAAACAAAATTAATATAATTTATAAAAATTATATCTATTTATTTTAAAATTTAATTTGTATCAAAATTTTAAATATAAATAAATTTTAATTTTATATTAAATTTTAAATATTAAAAACATATTTTATCCTTAATTTTATTTTTCATCAGAACCTAATGTATTAAATGAAAAAGACGATTAATCATTTTATATAAAATTGTCGTCATCTATTCTATATTTTTAATTAAGAATTCACTCTTACTATTATTTGCACTGATTAACGTCAATTCTACAAATTACACAACATCAGTTATACAGCAGTTGTTGAAAGAAAAATAATTGGAAGTCCTAATTTTCATCTTTATATACTTGTACTAATATAGGATACTATTTTTTTTTTAAGAAGGAAATTCTTATCATTTAAATATATACACTCTTCTATTTCTTATAATGTGAGGTTTAAATTTTGATTACACAAACCAGTAAAACTATTAATTTTGTGATTTTATCCTCATGGTTTCGGCACATTTTTTACACAGAAGAATGATATATTAATTTTGTTTCAATAAATCATTGTTTTCTCATTTGAATTAAAATAAGTAGAGGTATATATGATTGATATAGAACGATAATTACTGTAATTTCAATATAAAAATCTATAATTAAAAGGATCAGAGGAGTGTGTATTAACAAATAACAGAATAAAATTATATTATAATTAAGTTATAACTCGAAATAATTATTTAAAACAAAATAATATGAATATAAATTATCTTTCATAAAACAAATTGCATGATTTCTTGTTTTTCGTTTTTCTTTATTCTAAAAACAATCTTTATATATAAGTTTGGACAGGGCTTAGGTTAAGAAAACCTAATTGTTAACTTTTTTTAGAGAAATATAGGGCAACAATCCAATTTGGTGCCACTAAAAATATAAAACAAAATCGAATTACTTGATAGTTGATGATTTTTAAAGCTGAAGCCATCGAAAATAGTCGATAATTAGTTTTTATATCTCCATGGTGGTTGAGTTAGTGATGGTAATGAAAACTTATTTTTTTAGAACCACTCGTTTAGTTTTGCACTCTAATTTTACCCGTAAAACTCCATCATTCATAATGAACATGCAAAACGAAACATCCTAAAAGTCCCTCCTTTTAATCTCCATCATCACTTTTTCTATGCCAAAACCTATGAGAAAGTAGCAAACTCGAGAAGAGACAGAGAAATAAAAGTGGTGATTCTGGAATGGAGGTGTTCGAAAAGGCAGAGGTGGTGCGTCTGAGGAGTCACCACAACAAATATCTGTTGGCAGACGATGACAAAGACGGTGTTTACCAAGATCGAAATGGGACATACAAGAATGCAAAATGGAGCGTGGAGATCGCGGATGATTCAAACTGGATAAGACTCAAGAGTTGCTATGGCAAATACTTAACAGCCTCCAACATGCCGTTTTTGTTAGGCGCCACAGGGAAGAAAGTGACTCAGACCCTTCCCACAAGGTTAAACTCTTCTTTGGCCTGGGAACCCGTGAGACAAGGTGCACACGTGAGGCTCAAGACACGTTATGGACAGTTTCTGCGTGCCAACAAAGGCTTACCACCCTGGAAAAACTCCATCACCCACGATATCCCACAGCGCACATCGACCATAAACTGGATCCTCTGGGATGTCGACCTCGTACAGCTCCGACCAGCCCCTCCCAAACCTATTTCTCTCCATCCTCCCATCTCAGAATATCCTTCTCATTCTCCACCCGATGATGATGATGCCTCCTTCAGTATACATCTTAGGTCTCCTGATCTTCCCACAACTCAGGATCAAGAGGCTGTGTCACCGATAAAAGATGGAAGGATTGTATTTTATAACGTGGAACAACATGGGTATGCTTCTAAGGAGAGTGAAGAAAAATTCTTCTCATTCAACGGAAGTAGCGTGGAGGATTTGAAGGAGAAGTTAAAGGAAGAGACAGGGTACGATGATATTGTTGTGTGCTGCCGCAACCCGTTCAATACCGAACTTCATCCCCTTCGTTTACAATTACCTCCTAACAACGCTGACATGCACGTTGTTGTCATTACTTCTTCCTGCAATGGTCAGTATTTCTTTTTACACTCCCACTTCTGCAGTATGTGCGTTCTTAATTTGTTGTACCAACTTTTGTTTTTCTAGCATAAACAAATGACGAAGAAGATGTTGAGCATCACACGTTCACCCATTGGTGGAAATGCACCGTGAAAAGAAGGGTTCGACTCAAAATCCATGTTCTCACTCCAAGAAGAAAAAGGCACCGAGAAGACGAAAGTAGAGAAATCGAAACGTTAGAAACACCATGAAGAAGTAATGTTTCTCCTTCCGTCTTCGGAATTCAATATTCTTTCTTCTGAAATCTGTAATTTTCTTCCTCACCCCACCCATATCCAATTGTTGTAGAGAATGTAAATATGTAAATGATTTTTCGTTTGATGTAGAAAACATAATTTCAACTATTATCTCACTTTTCAAATTAACTTCTTTCGTATCTTTAGCACTTTCGTATCTTTAGCAATTCCCTCTTTTTTTGTTGAAATCAAAGTAATTAAAAATGTTATATATAATTAATAAAACGTATACGTGAGTTTAAATTAATCTGTTACTGAAGGTTTCTGAATTTGAAAATGTCTTGTGCAACATATCTTCCCAAATATATTTTTTATATATTTTGGATTGGAGATTTCAAAATGTATATTTAGATCCGGAAATATTTTTTGGAGGACTGAATCCGAAAACATAGAAAAAAAAGGACACAAGATTTTTATTATGGTTTTAATGCGGATAAGTTTGGGAATTGCAAATTTTATGGGAGTGCATAAAGAAAAAGGGTGCCGGAAGAAAAAAAGTGCAGGAATAAATGGCCCAATACATTGTCTAGAAAGGCTCCCATATCTGACCAAAAAAATGTGAAAAGAAAAGCTCCAATGATAAGAATCCTCATAAAAACTATCACGAAAAGTATAAACTAATTTACGTAATGTATAAAATAAATATAAGTAAATAATCAGTTGTCTTGGACAGACATATTAATTTATAAAATTAAGAAAAAATCTGAAAATTTCCATAGTTATGTATGCGTTTCTAAAATTATTATTATTATTATTTTTACTTTAGTCCCTAATCCAGGAACTTAACTGATAATAATCACAACCAAAATGAAAAAACAAAAATCTAGGGACTTAAGTACAAACTTCAAATAATTTCAGAGATATAATTTCAAGAACATCATTTATTAAAAAAGATACATTAGAAAAACATTCATATTATTCTAATACATCAATAAATGACGGAAACCATTTTATGTGAAGATTAAGTTTATAGAAGAAAAAAGTTTAAGAGATACCTTTTTAATATCGTGGATAGTTCTAAAATTATCCTAGTTTCACAATATACATTTTTGTCCTGGCTTCATAAAAGGAAAAGTTAGAATGTGGAATTTTGCATCAAAGGCTAATAATCTGTGTTATTTCATGAAAAGATAAATGACTAATCCTTGGCAAGAACAATCTTAATCCTTATCACATAACACCGTTTTGCTATGGCCACAACACAACCCTACAAGGGAAGTTATTACGTGGAGCCTACCTTCAATGGCAATCTTTATATCATGTCATAATCTTGATTTTCTGGTCAAACTCCTATTGAATCGCAAGTTGCCAACTTTGAATTTTGTCAACTAAAATCTTTCCTCTTTTTGAAGGTCAATATATATTATAAATTCAAATTTTACATTTAATAAAAATGAACCCTATATATAAAAATATTCATAAATTACTTATTTTAGAATTATATATACTAGTGGATTGAACTTTAACTCTCATTTATATTATATTTGTTCGGTAAATCTGGTTGGAGAGACCTAACTATAGAACATTAAAATGTGATGTATATCAATAACAATAAAAATAAAGTTTCTTTTAAAGTAAAAGTATACACAAATGGAGCATTAACGACTCCCACTAACGATTACGATAGCATGCACTTATGAAAAAGGAAGAAGTTTTTATGTAAAGTTTGTTCTAATCATCCATATATGATGTTTACACTTACACATGATTACATATTTGTTGTAAACTTATTATCTTTTAAAACAGTAATTAAAATACATATTGTTATAGCGTCTTACTTTTAAATGTTATGTGTTTATACATATAATTGGTTTGATAAATTAAACCATGCAAACCAAAAGAAATTATCGGTTCATATTAGTTTTGTTAAGTTGTTTATGACTTCAAATTTGAACTAAACTAATTACAATTGATTTGTTGTTTAATTTATATTTCTAAATTTTAATCAACCCAATACATCGAACAACAATTTTTAAATTTTTGTATTTATACATTTTAGAATTTATTATTTAGAATTTTAATATTCTTGTTCATACATTTGTGATTTCATCAAATATTTTAAAGTTTTTTTTTTCTTATGTGATTTTTAGTAGATAACAAAGTAATAACTAGAAAAATTAGTAAACATTAAGTATAAAACATGAGATTACGAGCTTCACCACACGTTTGGAGAAGGTAATTAAGTTGGCTTGCCCCTTTGGTAACATTGAAAGTGTCAAACCAATTTGTTTGAACTAACTTGATGAGGTAAGTTGTGAAAAACATGTTGCCCAATCCAAATTTTTTTCATACTATAATTTTATCCCTTTAACCTTTATTATTAACTAATTCTATTCAAATTGCATTAAACAACTGTACGAAGCCAAATAGATTAGGTAGGTGGTTATTTGAACCTATTTTTAATAGGTCACTGTGATCCTGTTAGATCTGTTAGATCAGACCAAATTAGATCAGCACATTCTCAGATTCGGTATTTGACAACTCAGGATGAAAACATTAGTCGTATAATACATATGTTTTATTAAGTGGTACCTTTTAACTATTTATTATTATAATAAATAACACACCTATAATTAATTATGAATATCACATCATCTTATAATAAAAAAATAAACAACATTTCTTCTTTATTCTTGTAGCATGATACATTAAATTACAATTTTGCTAAACATTTTTTTATATATTTGCACGAAAAGCTATTTGACTCTATCCCTCTTTTCTCTCTCTCTTTTTCTACACACATGTCGTTAAAATTATCACCTTCCTCTTCTTCTTTTTCACAGGTTAATCTTTCCACTTTCCATCGTGAATGGCGAAATGATTGGTGTGGGTATATGATTTGTTGCTGGAGTCACTGGCACTGTTATTATGGATTACTACCACCACTTTTGGTTCTTGAAAAAAGTAGAAACTCACTCATTGAATGTTTGTATATCTTTTTTGTTTCTTTGTTATGTTTATGCTTAGGTGTGGGAAGCAACTTTATTTATACCATCATGTACTACTTTTCCTTTAATCGCAAATAAGCTTTTGAGTTTACAATATTTATTAAAACGAAAATGTTTTGGGCATAAGTATTTAGCACCTATCTAAAAACACTCAATATTTTTATTTTTCCTTTATTATAAAGTTTTTATCGTTTGATCTACCTTCTTTACTTCCCGATCTTCTTTATTTGTCTATAAGGTTTCGATGTTTAAGTCAATTTAAATTCATTCGGATAAATGCAATTAATGCTATAATAAATGCAAAGTAAAAGTCATTACCAACCTACCTTGGGTTCCTAATAATAGTGTTTGATATACACCTTTGATTAGAGTTTTCTTAATCATGATCTAATTACTTTTTAAACTTTAATTTATAGGTTTAGTTTTGATACAGTCGTCCGACTGAAGGGTCGTGTTGTCGAAATCCTCGTAATTATGGCGACAACATGTGAATAAAAAAAAAAAGTTGTTAATGGAAATTTTTTAATTATTTAAGATGAAGGATATGCCACCTCATTAGTTGATTCAACCATTATCAAGGTTCACGAGGTTGGTTCTAGTGCGTCGATTTTTATTTTGTTTTCCTTTCATGGATTTCATTGGGTGGCCTGCATTTTTGTCTTGGGATGATGAATGGGTGGTTTAAATGAAGCAGAGATTTTTGTGGTTTGGATAAATGGAAAGGGTGAAATGAACAAAAACCAAATCAATGCACACAACATATGTATATATGTGAGTCGATCCAAAATCCACACACTCTATTTCATCACTTCTCTTATTAAAAACAAAGGAATGACTATGGATCTGGTTCTTACATTATTTAGGAGTTAAAGTCAAATACAATTTAAATATTTTCATTTCTCTTCACTTTTTGAGGTATTTTTATTTTGATACATCCAATAAATCTCACATTATTTAAGAGTTGAATCAGACACAGTTTAAATATTCTTATCTTCATCTATTTTCTAGGATGTCTTTGAGCTCCATGTACTTTATTTCATCACTTACCTTGTTAAAAACAAATTAATGGTGATATAAAATTGGATTCCTTTTTCTTATCAATAATTTTGTTTTTCTGATCTAATTTTTTCTGTGCAATAAACGAGCAATTTGTTTATTCTTTACTTGATGATTTTGCTAAATTGACAACTTTTTAGTGAGGTTATAACTATGCAAGGATTCAGGTAATAACTATGCATGTTAGAATTTTATAGGGATGCAAGAAAGCTTTTAAAGTTGCAGAAAATAGTCCCCACACCCACCTCACCTTATTATCAATGCGAACAGGGAAGAGAAAGAGATAGGTCGAATGAGACTTTTTTTCTCTTTTACTTCATCTAAAATTTTGAGCAAATCATTTATTCAAGTTTAACATTATCGATACCTCACATATTTGAAACATAAATAGAATACTTAAATCAATAACATAATATACTAATCTTATCCTTTATAATAAATACTAAGTTTACTTTATGATTTGGTATCTATATTTCTTTTTTATATTTTATTTTAGCTTAATTAAGTCTTAAAATGTTGTAAACAAAATCAATTTAATTTATTTTGTAAATTAACTTCAAAACTATTTGAAACATGTTATTTGACGCGTAATACTTTTGATAGCTACAGTCCAAAACGTTAATTAATGGAAAAAAAAAAAACTACTGGAATTTGATTTGAGTAAAACAATATATGTACAAGTCAAAGTAAATCATAAAATTAAATATAGATCAACTAATTAAATCTAAAATAATATTAATATAGTATCGTATTATTCAAAATGTTATTTATTACATAATGTTTATAATTAATATATTACTTTTAATTATTATTTTTATTTAATATGACAGGAATGACTCAAAACATAATAACTTTACTTCATTCTTAAAAATATTGCTGAACTAAATATAAAAACTGAAGTAATCCAAATTAATATTTGGCCCAACTATTATTACATTGAGTTTTGTTTCTTCTTAATTTGAAGTGTTTATTCATTTTATTAATTATTAATCTCCATAAAAAATTGGAGTTAGTCCTTTTGGTATGTTTCAATATATAAAGTTTATCAAACTAGATATTTGATATTGATAGTAGCGTATACTAATTTTATCAATAATTAATTTTAGTAGTAAAATCCAACTTATTATCTTTAGCAGAGTCCTCTTTTTCAATATTTTTTTCATCCAAGAAACTTGAGCATAAGTATTTTTATTTAAAGATAAAAAAATATGTCATTCTTTCTAACCAAATATATAGGCATAAGCATTTAATATTAAATAATATTGCTTTTTCTTATAAACTAATTATTGTAAAGTAATGAATGTTATATATGTATTTTTTATAGGATAGAAATAGTTTTTGACAATAGCTTTTAGGATAGAGAGTATAATATAAATAGGATATTATTAACTTATTTTTAACTTTAAGACTAATTTATATACTACTTAAAAATAAAGATTTAAAAAAATTATATAATTTCCTTTAAAATAAGTTTATTTAAAAATTGTTTCAAACATAAAGATTTGTAACCATGTAAGAAGATAGTTCTCATTTGTTTCACAAAAAAAATGGAAAAAAATTAAATAAAAATAACACAGAAAAGAAAAATATAAAATAATACTTTATTAATATTTACCTAATTGTTATATTACTATTTATTAATTATAATAAAACAGATAATGAAAAAATAAATATAAATGAAGACTATTAATAACAAATAAACATATTTCACTTACAAATTTATTTTTTAAAATTTGCAATTTTAATTTTATCATCTTTCATTTCACTTTTTACTCCCCTATTTTTCATTATTTAATCAAAGCAATAATTTCATTGTCACTATAAGATAAGATGCATCAATATACTTTTAGAACAATGAGACCCTACCTTTGTTCCTTTTCACCATCCATCTGTCTGTTTTTGGTTGCTTTAATTATTTGTGGTCATTAAAGGTAAATATCTTTTTTCTTAAATGAAATTGCTTCCAAGAACTTCTTACCATTTTAACTATTTTTTTGATGGGAAGTTTCCACAAACTTCTTTATAGAAAACATATGGTTAAAGTCGTGAAAAGTTTTTCCAAAAATAAACTCATTAAAGACTTTTGTTATAACATTTATAAATGACACCCATTTTAGGTACTTTTGTTATATTAGATATCCACTTTGAGTAATTCAAAATCCAACTTAGAGAAAATCAAAGACTATTTAAATTTAAAGAGATGAATTTTTAGAATAAAAAAATATTTTTAAACTTATTTATCAGTTTTTTAAAAATATTTCCACTATAGTTTAATTTTAAATCTTAGTCTAAATTAATTGGTTCATTTGAATTACTTTTAAACTTGTCTACATAGTTTTTAATAGAATTTTTGTTTTTTTTTTTTTTCCTTTTTTCAATAGTGAGAATTTAACCTCAACACAAATAAAAGTCTCACCAGTGCGGATCTTAGAAGGTTTATACAAGTTTTAACTCCAATTTTTATATTTTATATATTTGACATTTTCAAATTTTTTTACCTAGTGGACTGTCATTATAAGGTTCAATAAAGTTCATACACAATTTTAATTTAATATAAAATATTATATTTAACTGAGTCCATAAAAGAACCAATAACATACCATTATCTACCATTTAAATGGATGTAAAAAATATTATGACTCAAATTATAATAAGTAACACTTTTTTTAAACAATTAACACCAACTTCAAAGTCAAAATTATTAATTAAACTAGTTAATTCATAGATTTGATATTTGTCAGGGGTAGAAGATGAAAGTCAAATAATAAAAAGGTAACAACCAAAAGAAAAGAAAAAAAATCCTTTATTTGTCTTTGTTCAACCCATCTATATGTAGAGTAGAAGAATAAGTTCCTATAAACAGTCAAAATGGGAAAAAGTGCTTTTTCAAAAATCAACTATTGACTAAAATCTCAACGAATTGAATTGCGAAAGCTATTGCAAGTCAAAGTGCGATCCCCAAGACAGTTCGAATTTTAAGAGCATGTTTTAGATGAAAAAAGAAAACAGCCAAGGTTAATTAAATACAATAGCTATTAATATTAAGCATGCTAAATTAAATGCTAAAAAAATATTACATATTGCATGCATTTAAATTAATGAACCTAACCTCATATGTTTCAATTTAAATATATTTAATGAAGAAAGGTTAATCAAATACAGTGGGCTTACTATATTCTGTGATACTTGCTTTCTCGTGAATGGTATCCATAACTTAAAAACAAAAGAGTTAAGCAAGAAACAAACAAACTTGCTTAATTTATAATTTCTAAATCTCACTTGACAAAATGCGTCAGGGATGGTTTACCAAAACCTGAATAAAATAATGGAAGCAAAGGTTTCCAATTAGTCTTAAAAAGTGAATCTTAGGTGAAAAAATGAAAAGAAACAAGAGCGAAACATGAATGAATGATGGTTGGGGGTGCATGTGGGGGACCTCAAGTCATGTTCCATTAGGTGGCCAACATTTTGGATTCCACTTGTCCAATAATTATCCGAATGCCCAATTTTTTCAGGCCTCCAAGGTTACCCGAAAACCTCATAACATGTTATCGCGGTGTCACGTTGAGACAGTGACACAGAAAGCAGCTACGCAGCAACCAAAAGTTAGGTTCCACTTGGATCCTTCGCACTGAAAAAATAGAATTCACCAACAAATAGATACACAGTATCCCATTCTTCTTCCAGGCTCTTTTCTCACCCCTCTCTCTCACCTCACCCAAAAGTTTACCACCTCACTTTCCGCTGCATATCCCACAATCCCTCCAACAGTTTCCACATCAATCCACGCACGCATGCACCACCTTTTCTTCTATTTTACCAATCCATCATTTTTTTTAATTTCTAAATTGCTCTTTCAATAATTCACATCCTTTCAATATACATTTCATTCAAATTAATTACTACCAATTTTTTCTTTATTTCATAGAATGTAGTTGTGTACCGTAGATAAGAGAACTTATAAAAACTTAAAAACGGAATTTAATTCATGACAAAATTAAATTATATTTTTCATTTTCAATTTTTTCTCTTAAACACAAGTTTTTTCAAATAGGACAAGAAAAAATAATACAGGGAGGCAGTGTTATTGAGAAGAGTGAATAATTTTTTTGATACAAAAATAGAGTATTAATTTTATTAAATGATTATGAAAGAGGTAGAATTTTTTTTCCTTGAGAAAATGAAATGACGCATTAAAGTGGCTGAGAGAGGGATTCAGCTAACTACTCTCGTCTTCTATCTTTTCTTTTCTCAGATTTACCCCGTGAGGACTCGTGAGTTGCGTGCTACTGTACTAGCCAAGCGACTCCTTTTTTCGCTTTCTTTCCACTATAAATACAAATCCAAGTCGGCTGCCTAAGTTTCCGTCATTTTTCTTCTCTTGCTTTCTCTGCTTCGTTTCGGCATTCTTGAGATTTTTCTGCTCCACATTTCTCTCTCGTACCGCTTGGACCTTCGTCTTCCAAGTTCCGTGCTCGTCACTTCTCCTTGCGTTCGCGAACAGGCGTCGATCGCTTCGAGCTTCGAGTTTCGTCTTCGAAGAGCTTTTGTTTTCGCGATGGCGGAGGAGATGGACGAGGAGGTTGTTTTGGCGGCGAAGAAGATAGCTATTGGAGTCTGCGTCATGGAAAAGAAGGTGAAATGTGGCTACGAGGTTCTTTCTCTAATTTGTTATTTATTATTATTTTGAAAGTGGATCCTGTGTTTGCGTGCTGGTTTTGCTTTCTTCGTGAAATGAGGGAGACTGGCAACGAGTTTTCGTGAATGTTTTTGATTTAGTTGCTCTGTTTTGGATGCAGGTTTTCTCGGCGCCTATGGAGCAGATTCTCCAGAGGTTGCAAGCATTTGGTGAATTCGAGGTAGGTGAATGTTCACTATTTTGTTCAGACGTTCTGGTTGTCGCGTGATTAATTTAGACTTTACCTGTTCATGAATCTACTGATGATACCACTGTTCGTATTGTTTCTTTTTTAATAATACTATATATTATAAAATTATGTAGTTGATGCTATTTTTTTTTTTTCATTTCTCATTGATTTTGAGAAATGCTATTTTTTCAATAGAGAGAGAAAGAGGAGAGAGAAGCACGAGAGATGTAATTGATGATATGATGGAAAGAGTTAAAAGAGAGAAAAATAATATTATATAAATTGCTCTATCTACCTATGAAAAACACAACTATTAATTTTTTCATATTTTTCTATTATATTTTTGTTGTATAGTAACACAGATGGTCCACTCTCACCTGTATGTTGTAATATATTCAGGTCGTATATTTTGGGGACAAGGTCATTCTTGAGGAACCAATTGAGAGGTATAGTTCACATCGGTTGGAACTTGTTTGATTCTACATTTTGAAGAACTGTACGTTGGTCTATTTATTGTCGTATTTTTAATAAGCTAGTATCTGTTTGATTAAGTACCTACATACTGTTTTAAAATAACTTTTGTTTTTAGTTCTTTTCATTGACCAGTGGATCAAAAAGATATGACATGTCAAGTTTTTAGTTCTGAAGCTCTATCAGGAGACGAGAATTAGTTATTGTCAAGTTTTGAGGACATTTTACTTGCACATTGTCATGAAGTTTTGATTGTCTTAAGAAAAAGAATTATCTAAATGTCACGTGAGCAGAAGTTCAAATTCCAAATTGAAGGATTTTTTTTTATGGTTTTTAATTTGCTCTGAAGCTCTATCAGGGGACGAGAATTAGTTATCGTCAAGTTTGAGGACATTTTACTTGCACATTGGCATGAAGTTTTGGTTGTTTTAAGAAAAATAATTATCTAAATGTCACGTGAGCAGAAGTTCAAATTCCAAATTGAAGGATTTTTTTTTTTCTGGTTTTTTAATTTGCCATCGATGGTAGACCTTTAGCTGATCGGAAAGAGTCTTTAATTGTATGTCTGGCTGTACCGAAAATAAGAAAATGGTAATGCTGTCGAGAATACTTTGTTCTGGATGTTTAGTAGAGAGATTTGCATATGTATATTTGGCAACACGAGCATATTCTTTGACATACTCTTTTGGATGCGCTCTCTTTTACTGCATGAAATATATTGAAAACTATAAAATCTGGAGAAACAATCAATAAGTAAGAGGTGAGTCCCACCCCTCTTTTTGTGATTTCTAATAAATTTCAACCAATGAGAGAGAATCTGTCTAAAAAAGTTTGTTAGAGAGTGGGCTTTTAACATATTTGTTCCTAGAGAACACTTTATTCCCTCACCGTGCATTGTTTTGCTATGACGATACATCCAAACAAGGAATCAAAATGTTTTTGCCTTTTATTTTCTAGTATGTTCCATGAATAATATTTGCATCTGAGACTTTTAAGTTATGGCTCAAATATTTCTTGGTGTCAACATTTTAAGTGTTTAGAATTTCTGTGTTGGCATACTAAATTTGTATATTATGCTATTATTTCAGCTGGCCAGTTTGCGATTGTTTGATAGCTTTTCATTCCTCTGGATACCCTCTCGAAAAAGCTGAAGCATATTCTGCTTTAAGAAAGTAAGCTTGTTTATTACTGACTATATTTGACCTGTATGGCACAAATTATATAAATAATCAAAGCCGCAGTAGTCTATTATTATCAAATATTGGATGGTGCTATTATAAGGTGTTCTGGAAATATTATTGGAGCCTAGGTCAATTACACCTAGGATGGGAAAATGCTGATGTAATATGAGAATAATTATATGCTAGCTTCTTGACATTCACATTCTATAGCAAATCAATCTAACAAATTTGGTATGAGGGTTTAAAAGGAGTTTGGTACAACAAACCATGCTGATGATATGTTTCTAATGATATGTTTTCACGCTTTTGGTAAGAATAAGGAGGCTACTATTTTATAAATCATAACAGTGCACAGTTTATGCTATTTTCTGCTAGTTGCAGAGAATGTCCCTTTTTCTTCAGTTGAGCCTCATTGGATGCACATTTGTTATGAGATAAATTTATTCATGCTTTGGTCTTGCATAAAGTAAAGTCCTATACTTTTGTTTGGCGTGTTTTACTCTATTTGCTGCATTTTATATCTGGCCCATTGTTCCTTTCCATTTACTCCTCTCGCTTGTGTGATTTGCTATGAGAAGTGTGAATTTTAGATGTCTTGCAATTTATGAAGTGTATGATAGGAGGAAACACGATTTGGTCCCATACATGATCAAAATCTGGTGCATGGCACAAAGAATCATAGCCATGTATAACTTATCCAACTTCTTAATCTCTTCCAAGGAATCAACCTCAATTTCAATTCCTCATCATCTTTATTGGGCTTTGACAATGAAGGAAGCCATGTCATGATCTATTTGTTTCAGAGATGCCAGTTTATGAGTAGAATCATAAAGGTGCTAAACATCATTAGCAAAATTCTTAGCCTTTCAAAAAGAGTTACAAGTTTTAAATGCTCTAAGAGTTATCAATATATTGGGTTCCACAAATTGACACAGTAGGACACAAAGCTGAAAAATTTATTTTCCAATGTTCAACCTTATTGGATGGTATTTTATTAGTTCCTTCTTCCAAGTGATCATGGAAGCCTTGGCCAAAAAACCATCGCCCAATTAATGCAGAAAAAGAGAAGTAATTTTTGTCATTAAGTTTAGAAAAGGAGTGAACAGGATGAGAACTAGGTATTTCAAATAAGGAAAAAAAAAACTAACAACCCCACAAGGTCGTCACAAGGGTTGTGCATGAACTAGTTAGAGATGAAGGAAGGTGGGTTGGAGCAAGTATAGTAGATGCTGACAACATGGTGGTGGTGTCAAGTCATTCTGGTAGCTGGAAGGTGGCATGTGGTTGCACGTGGCGTCACCTAGGAAGGATTTGGCTTTTGGGATTGGTTGGGTTCTTTGTCACAAGGGGAGCTGTCTTTAATAGTGAAAACTATGTTGACTGGAAGTTGTAGACAACAAGAAGTATTTGGTTTTGCATCGCTTGAATGGTCAAACCCAAGAACTTAAAGGTGGTGGTGCGTTGCGATCAATGGTGATGGCTAGTGGTGAATGCACCACACAATGATGAGAAAACGGGATCAACCCACTTTGATACTAACTTGAGGTTGGAAAATATGAAAAAAATGTCCAAGAACTTTTAAAAATTGTTAGCTGATTCATTTATTTATATATGTTGGAGATTCCACATCAATTAGAAATAAGACAAGTTTACAGTATACAAATAGTTTCAAATCTCACATTATAAATTGGTTTTGTAAGGTTGAGTTAGACTTAAAGTTCACTTCTTAACATGATATCAAAGTCGTGAGTTAAAGCTTATCCTAGCAAGATTTGTTGTTTGATGGGCCTATTGTGCCACCCACTATCGGACCGCTATCGAATCACCCATTAATGTCTAGTTCTATGCTTGAGATGTATACGCGTTAGAGGTGTGTGTTCGAGGTCCCACATCGACTAGAGATAAGATGAGTTTATAGTATATAAGTGGGTGCAAACCTCACCTTACAAGTTGGTTTTGTAAGTTTGAGTTAGAGTTAAAGTTAAAGTCCAATTCTTAACAACATAGATTCTTACATCGGTAGAAAAAGTGAAAGAAAGATATGATGATTTACATCTAGGTTTTAGATAGGTAATACAAAGGATGAGTTAATCTATTATAACAAGTTAACCTCTTCACATAGTTAATAAATTCTGGCCTAAATAAAGCAGAATCTGTGGGATTGATACAATTTGGAAATCACTCAATAACATTTTCTATATTCCCCCTTCCCCGAGGACAATGGTGATGTTCACTTAAATATGTACTTGCATAAGAATAATTTCTTCATAGTGTGTTTGTTTTAATTGTGTTCTGTTGTTTACTTCTTTTGTTATAGTTTTCTTTACTTTAAGTTATTGGATGAGATTGCTTATTGATCTAAAATGTGTGCACTGTGATCTAGACCCTTTCTAGTAAATGAACTGGAGCCGCAACACCTTCTTCATGATCGAAGAAAAGTATATGAGGTAAAAGGATGTTGGGTATTTTTTTTCTTTTGGCCATATTCTAATTGCTTTGTTTTTGGGTCTTTTCTTTCTTTTGTCCATATTCTAATTGCTTTATTTTTGGGTCTTTTCTTTCTTTTGGCCATATTCTAATTGCTTTGTTTTCAGATTTCATGTCATTTCACTTTGTTTAGATTAAGCTAATCTCCGATTTCCATTTAAGAAGAAAATTTAATTTTGTTGAATCCTTGATGACTTTGTAATATATATCTTGCTGAAAGCTGATTGCAGTGGTATCTGGTTCTCATATTAAGCACAAGTTAAATATACTAGGACATGGTTTGCTCTTTTGTTCATTTATTTACTGTAACGATTCTTTTTAAAAGGATGCAAGGAAGTAGATGATATGAGATACAATCTTGGGTTGTTTGTCAAATGTTATTTGATCCTTTTTGACTTGCTATGTTTGGATTGCAAAAGGGATGGGATAAAAGGGAATTGAATGGATAATATAATAACAGGAAAAAAAAAACTCAATTCCATTGTTTGTTTATGTTATGATGGAATAAAATTCCCATTTTATCTCATTCCTCCCAAATTGGGGGTGGGGAGAAATGAGAAGCTAAAGTGAAGTGGATTCTACCAGTCTCCATCATATTCCACCCTCATTTTAATGATCTAAATGATGGAACATAATGCCATTATATTTCATTTCTCTCCATTCCATCCTTTTCCACCAATCCAAACATAGGAATCCAATCCTTGCAACATTTGAAGTCACAAGGTAAAATGGACTTGTGCATTGTACATTTAGGAAGTTGGTCACTGATGTTGGTCAACCCTACCTTTAACATTTATTTTGGAAATGACTAGCTCCTGTTGACCGCAAGTCTGTTACTTTTACTGAAAATTCTTACCTAGCAACGACATTCTAGTTGCAGTTAGTTTCAAATGTTTCTTTTTTTTCTTTTGCGGGTTGGGGAGGCCACCGATTCATATGCTCTGGACTTATATAGAGTTTTGGACAAAAAATATTGTATTTGTTTCTATGGTTGGTGTCCTAATGTTTGGCCTATTACAGCCAAATACTTTTTGTTATTTCTTCTCACATGTAATGGTCTTAATAATGTTCAATTTTGGTGTTCAAGCGTCTTGAAAAGTTTGAAATTCCTGTTCCAAGATATGCCCTTGTAAATAGAGAAGTGCCATACCAACAGTTGGATTACTTCATTGAGGAAGAAGATTTTGTTGAGGTTCATGGTATGCGTTTTTGGAAGCCATTTGTGGAGAAACCTATTGACGGTGAGACTATTTCTTGTATTTAAGACTGGCACTGTTTTTGCAATTCCATGTTTCTTTCTTATCATGGTTGAAAGCAATGTGTTGTGTGATCTAATAGTCTGCCTGGAATACAACTGATTTATGGACATTGCATTGGGTTGCTTTAGCATAAGAATGATATATGACTCTTTGGAAAGCCATTAGCATTACATGTCTGTGGTATGGCTCTAAATACTATACTGGTACTTATCTACCGAGAAACTTCTGCAGGTAGTGGGTATTGCCGAGTTAAGTTATCTAACATACTTTTGTGCCATATATTTAAGTGATAGAAATTAAGCGCTCATAGATGCTCTTATGCTATTGTTATTTGGTTATATACAGAATGCTGTATTGGTTGCATAATTACTAATTTTTATTTTTATTTTTTGTAAAAAGTAATGAAGATTTTAGTTCTCATGAATACCTCTGCATTTATTTTCTTGTTTACTTGATATATAATTAACTAGACATATATTTTCATGGATGTGGTATAACCCTTACTGTATTTTATTTTATTTTTGTGAAGGTGATAATCATAGTATAATGATATACTATCCCAGTTCAGCAGGTGGAGGTATGAAGGAATTATTTAGGAAGGTAAGCTTGAGGCTGACATATCACTCACCCTAATTAGGCAGGTGTATTCTATTGCAGTAACATTTTAGAGCACATAGTAAGTCTTTAAAGATAGCACTTATTTGATCATGTTCTTTTTTAATTTTCTTTTTTCCTTATAGCCTGCGTAGTTTAAAAAAACTGTAATTATTATTCTTGTTAAATTTAATTTGCTTTAACCACTTAAGCAGTGGTGGATGCTACTGCTAAATTATTTACATGGGCAACTTGAGTAGAGTTTAATTTGTATATTGTACATCCAGAGCAAATGACAATTAACTCTGCGTCCATGACAAAAAAAAACATTTGTTATTTTTTCAGTGACTTTTTTTTAAACAAGTTGTAAAATAGAAATAAACTGGAATGAGGCTCGATAATCAATAATATGTATTTAAGTGGCTTATGAGGTTGTTCTTGTTTCAATGTTATTATTATTATTATTATTATTATTTATCACCATCATCATCATTATTATTATTATAAATATCATTAGATCAATTTCAATTCCATTTGAAATTAATTCATTCTATCATAGAAAACTATTATTGTATTAAAATGACTTACATTCCATTTCATCTGTATTCCTTCTGTTAAATCAGTTTGCCATGTCCTAAAACTTCTGGGATAATTGATGTTATCATTTCTGTCTTTTGGTGTTATGATTAAATATAATCAAGTAATTTGGTCTGCTTTGGGTATTTAATGATCTTAGGTGGGCAACAGATCTAGTGAGTTCCATCCAGAAGTAAGAAGAGTGAGGCGTGAAGGGTCCTATATTTATGAGGAGTTCATGCCAACTGGAGGGACAGATGTGAAGGTTTGGCTGCGAAGTTCACGTTGCTTGTTTTTGTTTTATTGTTTCTGCATAACAAATGGGATGTTTCTACATAGTTTTTCGCATGAAGATGGCTTTCAACATTTTGACACGATTGTAGGTATATACAGTTGGCCCTGAATATGCTCATGCTGAGGCAAGGAAGTCTCCCGTTGTTGATGGTGTTGTGATGAGAAATCCTGATGGGAAGGAAGTAAGAAGCCTGTCAAACATTATAGGCCCTTGTCCCATATATCTGTTTCAGTTCTTACTGTCTACACTTGTTCCATTTTATTCTTTGTATTTAACATCAATTATGCATTGTTTTTCTAATATTTAGTGTCTATTTCTGTTACTTAAAAGGGATTCATTTCAGCTATTCTTATTGTAATAGAGTATTTATTGTTGGTCAACGGAAAATTTCATTTTTTTTAGGAGACAAAACGTTGATAACATCAGCTAGTGTCCTTTCAATAATTGCTTATGTGAGTTTGTTTGTGTGTGCACTGTAAAGTTAACTTCTTTATCAAATAAGTATTAAACCAATGTTATTTTCATGTCTAAAGCTGCTGTTGTCAAACATACAAGTTAAAAGTAAGTAAATTATATATTCAATTTTACTAGGAACTTTAGTAACTCATAAAATTTGAATGAAATTTGTTATATTTTTAATCTTTTTTAAACTAAAAATGGAAGAGACTTTGGGTGGCTGTTCATGGTATATTTTATTATTCCTATCAAATATTTGATCATTTTCATATTTGAATCAAGCTTTGGAAACTTGCAGTAGTTTATTATATTCCTAGGAATGCAATAACAATCCCATGTTTTTACTAAAATATTCATGTAACCGATGCGTCTTCTTGCATTCTAGGAACTTAAATGGAAAAGGGTTCGTTTACTATCCACATCACTTGTGTCCGTACCCTTAGACAACCATTTTTATTACACCTCTGCTGCACCAGCATTTCTTTACCACCAACACTGCCTAAATAATATTCCTCAGTCACTAGTGTAGAATATGGAAAAATTACTTAAATAACTGAGTGAAATTATAATATTAAATAACACAATTAACCTCTAAACCTAAATTAAAGTATAATAATTGAGATAATTTGATTTTTAATTTGCTTAATGCTTGTGGATATTTTAAGTAGTCACTTGTATAAATCGTGTTGTAGAGTTGGTAGCTTAGAGTATTGTTTGTAGGGTATTCTGTCACAGGTCTTTTCTGCTAATGTCTGCCCTTGCATATTTGTCATTGCACCACTACCTTACATCAGAGTTTTCCTAAACAGTAGCTAAGAGTATCGTTTTGGTTGCTTAAATAGTTTGCTTTTTGTTGGTTTTAGTTAATCCTTCTTTAATTGCATGAACATTCAATGTTTGTCTGAGTTGTAGATTTTGGATGGATTTGAGAAGAAACAAATATTTAACATTCAAAAGCAGGATGGGGGTAGCTGGTTGGTGTGCAACAATAATTGAATTTTTCTTATTGAAAAATATCTACAATTTCATTTGGCAGGTTAGGTATCCTGTCCTACTGACTCCTGCTGAGAAGGAAATGGCAAGAGAAGTTTGCATTGCTTTCAGGCAAGCGGTATGTTTAAGAATGTGGCAACCACAAAACTGCATGTCATTTGAAGATGATCTTTTTTTTTTTCGGGCTATGGCTTATTTTGAGTGTCTGTTTTCTGAAAATCTGTTAAAACCGGCTATCTGGCTCTTAGTTTGCATAGATAGATTAATCTGCATTAAACTGAACTGATCAGTAATCCTAGAGTTGTTGGACCCATCCAAATTTTGATGTTTGGGTTTAGGGAGCTAGACTTGCTATTGAATCCTGCCAATAGTTGCATTTCTGTTTCTTTTGTCCCCTGTATACATGTGCTTGAAATGCATTATGAGTTGCTTAGTCTTTCTTTTTGTAGTTTATTTTCCTTATTATAGAAGTTTGACTGGTAACTTTAGAAGTATGTAAATCCGTTTTTGGACAAGTAACCACCTTAACAAGTTCTATCATTAAATATTTTGTAAATGATTTTGTTTTATCATTACTCTATATTTAATTGGAAATACCTTTCCCCCCTAAGGGAAATTAATTATTTATTTTTGTACTTCATTTAAATTCTTTAAGTCTTGGGATTATGTGGCTAATACTATTTTGATAAGAGGTTGTGTACTGGAAGGGGTACCAAGGTGCTGAGGCAAGGTGCGTGCAACACGCAGTACCTTTTGTTGGCCGAGCAACTGTCTCTTTAGTGTGTTTCTTACCTTTAGCACCTTTGGAATATCTTTCTGGTTAAGAGAAAACAGACTTTTAGTTGATAATTATAGTTCTAAAAACCCAAAAGTCTTGGGCTGCAACTTGCTTTCTTTGATGTTAAAAGGGTTATAATTAGAAGAATGTTCAAATAATTATTACTTGTCTATCCTATGGACTCTTAGCAGCCAGCAGCTTAGGGATTTTGTAATTAGTATTTTATATTTACTGCAAATGTTATGCCTGAGTAGTAATTTATATGGTAAATTTATTCTACTAGAAACTAGCTTTTTCTATTTTGTTTTCTAGTATTAAGTCATATGTCGAGTGAGGAAAATGCTATTTTGGAACTATTGGCTCAAGGCATTAGAAAGCCCTGTCTTTGATTGCCTTGATCAGTGGCTGCTAGTTGAAGTTTAATCATTTGATGCGTTCAGCCTCATGTTCATATGCAAGTGACATTCATTGATGATGAGGTTTTAAAAAGGGTTTGTCTTGTTGAAGAAAAGAAATATTTTAGAGTCTGCTTCTCTTGTTCTCCTACTATAGTTCACTAATATTGCTTGCAGGTTTGTGGGTTTGATCTCTTGAGATGTGAGGGGCGCTCCTATGTTTGTGACGTGAATGGATGGAGCTTTGTTAAAAACTCACACAAGTAATATTTTGTGATTTTATTATTTTGGCTTTGTTATATGGGTTAAAGTACATTGTAGTTGTTCACTAGTAACTGCAATCGGAAAATCTTATTTACCACTCTTTTTTTATGATATTTATGAATTGTCTATTTTGTCTGGTCCTTCTATTTGTAACATAAGCTTACATGACAAACTAATCCCTGCTGTTTGCAAATTGAAAAATATTCCGATAAATGGTAACTTGTGACTTTCTTTGATGATTACAAATTTGCATACTGCATACTATGCTGAATTTTTTAATCATATCACCTTAGCCCATCCCATAACATGTTTTTCACAATTAGTACCTCTACACCTGCCTAAAATGCACTTTTACTAATCTTGTTCGTGTTAATGAATTAATAGTGATTAGAAATTTGAAAGAATCTTTTTTACTGCAGAATATAAAAACAAGAAAATATCACTCATCATCTATGACAACTTTTACTAATTATTTAAGAAATAATTTCTTCATATTTTATATTTTATGTCTCATTTCTTGTTTCCCTTGACATTTATTTTATAGTTGAAATTTTCACCATATCTCATTTGCAACTTCTGAAGGTATTATGATGATACTGCTTGTGTGCTGCGGAAGATGTTCTTAGATGCAAAAGCACCTCATCTTTCTTCGGCAATTCCACCAACTTTACCATGGAAAGTAAATGAACCAGTCCAACCTTCTGAGGGACTCACTCGTCAGGGTAGTGGTATTATTGGCACTTTTGGACAATCTGAAGAACTAAGATGTGTGATTGCTGTTATTCGTCAGTATGTTCTTTCACCTTTCTGTAACTTAAATTGGTTAATCATCTGGTTCTTTGCTACTTACTATTTGGTTTTGGCAGTGGTGATAGAACTCCCAAACAGAAGGTGAAGCTAAAAGTTACTGAGGAAAAACTGCTGAACCTAATGTTGAAATACAATGGAGGTCGACCTAGAGCTGAGGTGATATGAATTTCTAGTGCCAATGTAATATTTGCCAACTTTTATTTGAGTCACTTGATTTTGTTTCGCTCTTTTACTTGATTGATGATCTTTTGTTTGCAGACAAAACTTAAAAGTGCTGTTCAACTTCAAGATCTGTTAGATGCCACACGCATGCTAGTTCCTCGTACCAGGTATTTCACTATGCACACAATTCAATATTTATTTCACATTTGCATCACATGCAACCCAATTTTAATAATTTGATATGTAAGTTTAATCAAATTTTGGAAGTGTGGTTGGTGTGGTAAAGTGAGCTTTATTCTCTGAATTTCTTTTGATTGAATTAGAATAAATTTGTAATTTTCTATGTTCACATGTTTACTATTTGCACATTTTACCATTGTTGTTGGCAGGTAATTTCACGGGTTTTCTAATCAGTGTATATTTGTTATTTGTGTTTAAGCAAGGTTTTAAACTAATTGTAACTGTATATACTATGTAGACCAGATCGAGAAAGTGATAGTGAGGCTGAAGTCGAGCACGCCGAAAAGCTCCGTCAAGTTAAAGCCGTCCTAGAGGAGGTATTTAATTTTCTTGAAATCATAAAGTCAGTGACTTGAAAGATATTTTTCTCCTTTTTTTTCATATATCACATATATGTAGAGTAGGAAATTTGTGTGCGCACAAACTTGCCAACTATTGTGTTAGTCACCAATGTAATAATATAGGTGGTGGAATTCCATTCTGGATTTCATTAGCTATGACTTTTATAGGGATAGGTTTTGACTTTTATAGGTTTGTTAATTTAGTGGGTTTTGGTTAGTCTCCCCACTATCTTGCAATCATTTTCTCTGTTTCTTTCATATCATTTTGGTACTTTTCAAATGTTTGATATAGTATAGGGTACTAACCTAATTGGGACTGTACGCTATATATAATGATGTTTTTCCATACCTACCTTTTATAAAAGAAAAGAATGCATGACAAGAAAAGGAAAACATGAATTGCTGCTATGATTAGATTTTAACCCCTATTGCAGGGTTTGTGGAAAATATTCATTTATTTTTTAGGGTAACATAAGGCAAACTTTCAAAACCTTATTCTTATGCGCCCTAGGCAGTATGATGCATATGCTCACCTAGCTTTTATTTAGAAAAATGAGGCAAAAGTTTATCAAAATCATGACCACTTTGTCAAAGAGACTCTTATAGCATGTCATGAATGAACTTTCCATAACGCTAAAACTATTCAGTGTAAGGACCAGCGAGGTTTAACAAAATCTCTTAAAAGTCTATATTAAAAAGAAAGCAGCATTTTCTTGCATAGCTAAAGTCTATATTCCACTGTAAAGAATTCATTAAAGACAGATTTTGTAATCTACAAAAATGAATTGTATTATTGCTGTTTGAGTTATGGTCATGAATATATTTGCAATGCAATCTGATTGCCTAAGCTGCTAGCTATATAGTTAAGATCATATTATACAATGACAGACTCTTGGTGTCCTAAAAGAATGACAGATGGCGACTAACTATTACATGGTGCGGACTCAATGCTGATTCAGCTTATCATACAACAGTAACATAACAATGATACAGAGAATAGCCTGTCACTACTTATACAATCACGTTGATTGTGTGCTACTAACTCATGAATTAGTATGTGGTATAAATCCAATTTTCCTTGCTGTGCTAAGACCATGATTGTATATACAAGCAAAGAAAGGAAAACTGAAGACACAGTTCCTGCTAGATCTGGATATATGCAAATATTTGATTGGTGGCATTACTGTCTTGATGATTTGGTCATGTGTGAAGAAGACCGACTAAAAAGCCTTTAGAATGGTTGATCAGATGAACAATAAATGATAAACTGATAGAGGTTAAGAAAGACCAAGAAAAAAGTGAACCATTATAAAGGAATGGTAGTTTTCTTATAGAACATAATGGCAGTTTTTATCATAGCTAGCCTCACTTGTGTGAAAGGATTTTGGTGTTCTTTCTGTGTTTTTATTGAGATAAAAGAGCACAGGTACTGTGTTACACATACAGAAACTTGTCTTTTAGTTGTGATGTGCTACCCATGTTTCTTGCAAAAGAGGAAGACAATACCCTTACACACATGACTTTTAAAGCTTGAATAACAACATCTTTGATTTTTTATTTTCATAATTTTAATAAAAAGGTCTTGAAATGTTCAGTGTACTTTTGTTTTCTTTTATTCAATGTCAGGGTGGGCATTTCTCTGGCATATATAGAAAGGTTCAACTAAAGCCACTAAAGTGGATCAAAGTGGCCAAAAGCAGTGGGGAAGGAGAAGAGGAACGGCCTGTTGAAGCTCTAATGGTTCTTAAATACGGGGGTGTTCTTACACATGCTGGCAGAAAGCAGGTTCAGATTGATAAACACATCAGAGAATGTTTCTGCTCAGTTTGAGTTTGATTGTATTGCTGTTGTCGAGACTTGATAGTAAATGTGAGATTTGTATTTATAATCTTCTTTGCAGTTGTGTTAATTTTGTTTTTTCCTTTGTAGGCTGAAGAACTAGGAAGATATTTCCGGAATAACATGTATCCAGGTAACTTGAATAATTTTTTTGTCAGCAATGCATTCTGAAGTTCTGAAGTTTAAACTAAACGGCACTGAGGCATACTAGAGCTGAATTTTTATTTTTTTTTTCTGGAAGTAACTGCAGAAATAGTATCACTGATTTTCTATTTTTTTATGTGTATACTATTTGAAACTCTTCTTTCAAGTAGGAATGGTGGTTGCCTAATTGTGTGCTGAAAGAGATATAAAAATACCAATGGGTCGGTGCATACTTGCTTTTTATAGATTTGATACTGATGGATTGTATATTTTTGGCTTCATTACAATATGTATCTACCCAATGTAAAAGCATTCTTTGATCTTATAGTCACAGAACCTGATCCTGGGGGCTTTAATTGGTGGACTTGTTCACCAAGGAGCTTCCGGAAACAGTATCTCAGGAACTTGTTGTAATTTGGGAATGATGATATGTATTCACAGACTTGAGGGGTAGTATGAAGCACCGATCCTTCAATTTGTTTCACGTATATCTGATACATGTCTAATACACGAGACTCTTAAATGCTGCAGGAGAAGGTACAGGGCTGCTTCGCCTCCATAGCACATACCGTCATGATCTTAAGATATACAGCTCTGATGAGGGTCGTGTACAGGTATGGGCTGTCTCACTTACTTCGTGCAACCAAAAGGAGGCCTTAACTTCCTGATTGGTTCTGGAAGCTAGTACTCCCCTTGTTGTTTAATTATTTTTGTTTAATGATGAGATTATGTTGCTAACTGGCATAATCTGTAAAAAATGCGTTATTTATGAACCATTTTATATTGGTCCGTGTTAACAGATGTCTGCAGCTGCTTTTGCGAAAGGTCTTCTTGACCTTGAAGGGCAGCTAACACCAATCCTGGTTTGTTTGTTTTTTTAAATTTTTGTAACAGTTATTTTATGATCTATTTTATGTGTTGGATATGTTTGACTAAAATAATCGTAATTTTAGGTTTCACTTGTTAGTAAGGACTCCTCCATGTTGGACGGGCTTGACAATGCCAGTATTGAAATGGAAGAAGCTAAGGTTTGCAGTGTATACGTTGATTTATGTGTTCTTGTTGTACGTTATAGGCATTACAGTAATGATGAAAACTTGAAAATTTGTTCAACGTCAAAGACCAATTTTCCTAAAGGCTTAAGCTGTTAGATGATGGCTGAGAATTGTTTTATTTCTTACATACCCCCTCATCCAAGGGCCCTTTTTTCTTGTAGAGTTATTAGAGATGAAAACCATTCACGTGCTTTTGTCTAAGAGGTTAAACTTTTGGGTTGTGAGTAATGCTAGCAACATTTTGTATAACAAATGCATTCCAACACATTCTACTACAACAAAACCTTTCCCACTTGGTAAGGCTATCAGGTATATAGATTACAAGAACCATTTGGCTCAATTAAAAACCGAAGTTTCTGCAATGTTATTTACCGAAAGTCCCGCTGCGACCACTTTCTCCGGTCTTGGCCTCCCTCTTCTATTCGTAGGATTAGAAATCATATAATATACATCTCTCATGGATGCCTTGAGCCCTTCTTCACATATCCAAACTCTAAACCATCTTAATATATTTTCTGTTTTCTTTTCCTCAATCATTGCTGCAACAATCTCTTCTCAAATACAAGCATTTTGTATCCTGACGTTTCTTTGTTGACCCACATCCTTGTTTTCTATTTTGTGTTATACAGTAGAAGGGTTGATCCATTTTTTTACCTGTATATTTTTATTAAATTGAATGGGAGTTCTAGCACCTTTGCGATCGAACCCCTATTCCTATAATTGTAGAAAGGCTCATTTCCTTTCCAATTACCTTAATGTTAATAGGAATTGAAACGACCCCTTCCTATTCTCATTTCATTTATTTCAAAATATTCTCAAATCTTGAGCTATTAGGAGATGAATAATTTTATATATTGCTTAGATGCTCACCATACTAGATTTTGAGACTAAAGCATGGGTAAGGCATAGACTCACTTGATCTTGATCTCGTGCATAACTTCAATTTTGTGTGGAGAGTCGAGGGCAAAAAGAATTGAATTCCTGAACCATTGGACAGTGGTATCTAATGATTTTGTATTTACAACTCATGCATATCAAGTAAGGTTTAGAAAGTAATACAGGACCGCTGCTGTGCTTTCCAACTTATTATTGCCATGGTTGAATATTATGCAGGCTCGGCTAAATGAAATCATAACATCCAGTTCAAAGACAATCCCTAGCAATGGATCAGCTGAATTTTCTTGGATGGTTGATGGTGCTGGACTGCCACCTAATGCGTCAGAATTGCTTCCCAAGTTGGTAATGTTTTCTTTAGATATAATAAAGCGTTGTTGTTTATATTCTTACCATCTTACTATCTATCGAATGGAAACGTGCTTGGTATAAATTTGAGTTCATTACTCTCGATAGGATAGTTATTCCTCCAATAGTTTTTCACTAATGTTAAACATGAAATGTTTGTGTGAAATGGTACTAAAACTGTTTTGTTTCTCAACTTTTTTTCTTATGTACTGAATAGGTAAGCTTGATTAAGAAGGTTACTGAACAAGTTAGACTACTTGCCACGGATGAAGATGAGAATCTTGCAGAAACGAGCCTATATGATGTAATTCCTCCTTATGATCAAGCAAAAGCACTTGGAAAAACAAATATTGATGTTGACCGTATAGCTGCTGGATTACCTTGTGGTAGTGAAGGGTTTCTTTTAATGTATGCTCGATGGAAAAAGCTTGAACGGGATCTGTATAATGAACGCAAAGCGTAAGCATTTACGTTTAGCTTTTGTTTAATCTGGTTTGATTTTATTGTATTTCGTTCTATGTATGAGTAGACTAAATGATACTTCAACTGCTAGCGACACATGATAAAAGGTTTAGTTACATGCAATATCCATAATAATAGGATTCCTCGTTTGAATTTTTTAAATCTAATTATTAATGAAGTCGAAACTTATTAAACCCTGGTAGTTTGTACATGGGCACTACTTTTGTATCTTTCCTTGATTTGTAGATGAACTTACTATTAAATCATTTCATCCAATTTTTTTTTTCTTTTCTGGCCATTGTGATATGCTTTACTTTTTTTCGTTGTAATTTGCAGCCTCTTGAGAACTAAAATAATTGTTTTGTTTGTAACTTGTAAGAATATTTAACTTTCCTTAATTAGAATGATTTTCATTTTTCTCTAGCCTTTTCGAATTTCGTTTTTTCTGTGACAACAGTGTTCACAAAACTCTGATGAGTTCTAAAGTTGCTTATTGTTTTGGCTGATACACTGACGATGTTTTACTTTCGTAGGCGCTTTGACATCACTCAAATTCCTGATGTATACGATTCATGCAAGTAAGCTTTTATTTCCTTAGGTTTTTATGATGACGTTGTAGGACCTTTCCAGAACTACAATATTTGTGGAGTACTTTAACAGTAGAGATATATTAGATACCTTGCGAGAAATTTTTCATTCTATGAATGAAATTGCAATGAGTTATTAGCACAATTGTCAGTTTGAGAATTTCTAGAAGCTTGTTTGTAGATTTCAAGGGGATGATCTTGTAATGTTAACAATTGAGTTTCCTTTTTATTGCAAGGTGAAGTTTTCGCTCATTTATATTTATAATTTGGTTACACTTCTAGTCAATGTTAGACTCCATTATATCCCCTCGCAAGCCAGTGACTAGACACTTGAGCATAGAAATAAATATCTATTGGTGGTCTAATAGGGACCCGATAACGGGTGTCATGATATGTTCAATTAGGTTCTGATACTATCTTAGAAAATGGACTTAATGGGTAATTTAACCTTTTAAAATTGGCTTGATGTTTACATTTACTTATATACTATAATTTGGTCATACCAATAGAGATATGAGATCTCCAACATTTTCCAATGTCCCTCCATCCAGTTTAGTGTGTGAGGTGTCTATGTAGGTATTAAAGTTGAAACTATTGACTAGGCATTGAACTTTTGGAAACCCACTACAACCTCAATTGATTGATGGAAATTTCTATGTTGAGCTAGTAACAGCCAAACACATAGTACTCTTCAATATATCTGTGTATAATCTGCAACTTTATCATTATGAAGAAAAAATTGGCAGTTTCGTTTAAATTATGTAGCTTCTTTTATTCCTTATGTTTGAGAAGTTAACATTTACTTTCTTATTACAGATATGATCTTTTACATAATGCGCATCTTAATCTAGAGGGACTGGATAAGCTTTTTAAGGTTGCCCAGGTATGAGTTCTATTAGGGAAATTTGTGCTCAAATTGAACCAGCTTAAACCTGTATAAGCCTGGCTAACTAGCCTGGATTTTTATCCACTAGATCTTCTGAGATATAACTTTTGATGGCTAACTATTATTAGTGTTTCCGTACTTCTTGGGGTTGAGCATAATTCCATACTGGTAGCATTGGTTATATTATTTCATCAAAATACTCCGTCTGCACTTTTTTATATAGTTTTCAATTTTGATTAATATGTAATTTGTTGCCTTTATAATTGTGTCCTTGTAGTAAACATCATCTAGTGGGATAAGATTATTGTTCATGTTTGTTATTGTATTTATCCTTGTTGATAGAAAAACTTACTGCCAAGCCTAAGCACCTTTTACTCAGCAAACCTTTTTGTTAAATTTTGAATGGTTTTTTTGCTTTACCATTTAAAAAAAAAAATTGGATCTTAAGAAACCAGAAGAGTCAAGTATTCTGCTTCAGAAACAACATACCCTCATGCAATATTCCTCTGCATCATCACCTTGAACAACGATGATAGGTCCTTTATTGCTATACCTTGTTATTTGCAGGCACTTGCTGATGGTGTAATTCCTAATGAATATGGAATAAACCCGAAGCAGAAGCTAAAGATTGGCTCAAAGGTAAAGTCTTGGTATATGGAATCTATATGAAAATTTTGGAATAGTTTAGAGACCAGGTTGCTAGTCTAACTATCTAGTTGGTCCACGAATTATTTAAAAAAAATTAACTTCTGTTTACTTAATGGAATCCTATTTATTATTTTGCCAAAGAGCTAATCAAAAAGGATTTATAAGTTACGGATCCTAGTATAAATATTTATAGTACATTTAAATATTTCCAATAATTCAAGGCCATACAGATTAATTTAACTTTAATATTACTTTTAAATTTTCAATTTGGTACATAAAACTGATTGCATGACTATAAGGGAAGGTTAAGGTAAAATGAAAACAAAATTTTTATTCCTTGCCAGAAACACTTAGTAGCAAGTAAATAATGCGAAATGTTATTACTTTGTTTTATTTGTTTGTATTAATTTGATTCAGATTGCACGTCGGTTGTTGGGTAAAATTTTAATTGATTTGAGAAACACTCGAGAGGAAGCCATTAGTGTTGCTGAGTTAAAGAGTAACCAAGACCATGATTCATCCTCCGTGAAAAATGAAAAGGAAGATACCGAGGCCAAGTCAAAACATCCAAATAAGAATGATGAAATAAGGAAATCCATCACTTTAAGTGATATATCAATGGATCAAGATGATGACGATGATAAGGAGACCAAATACCGTTTGGATCCAAAGTAAATGCGTTGTCTTTGTTTTATGTTGTTCATTTTTTACTCGCATTCTAATACTATTTTGATTGTCCACCACCAGGTATGCAAATGTAAAGACACCTGAACGTCATGTGCGAACACGCCTATACTTCACATCGGTGAGTCCTTTCCCAATTAAGCACCCCCCCAAATCCCCCGCCTCACTCACTAGCTACAGTGTTTCACAAACTGGTTTCAATCACAGATAGGTTACTCATTGGCTATTCTTTTTTAGAAATTTTAAGTGGTTTATTATCCACAAAATCTTGTCATTATATTGGCTGGGGATTAGTGCTGGAGATTTGGGTCCTTTTCATCTTGTGTTTTGGTGGACTTTACATCAATCTGGTTCAGCAACCTGCTTAACTAAAAAAATGACAAATAGATGTAGAAAAAAAAACATATATTGTAGCCAATTGTTGGGTTCTAGTGGGTGGCATGCAAGATAGCCAAACATGTTGGACAGACATGCAAGACACTCTTGTTAAGGGGATTTGAATAAAGTTTCTTGGAAGGAATCTTTTTGATTAATGATGTTTTGTTCATGATGTAGTATAACAAGAATAATAAAGTCCTTTGGCATGTAGCTCGGTCTTTATCGAGGTCTTTATTCTCAAATTTGAGTAATGTGAAAGGAGATTATAGGCTCTAGTAGAGTTTTGTTCACTTAAAGTTAGACACCGATCTCACTCCCCCCTTCCTTCAAATAAAACATTCAAAGCTGTCGTTTAACTGTGAAATTATGTTCGAACAAACAGGTATAAAATCCTATAATTTCTAAATAGGTGCAAACTCAGGTTCAAAAGTTTCGGCATTAGAATCAATTTATCTTCGTTTTATTTCCGTATTTTTGTTTTTAACTGTTATTTATGTTTACAGGAATCACATATCCATTCTCTGATGAATGTTCTTCGTTATTGTAATTTGGATGAATCTCTTTTAGAAGAAGAGAGCCTCGTTTGCTATAACGCTCTACAGCGCCTTTATAGAACAAAGGAGCTGGACTATATGAGCTACATTGTGCTGAGGATGTTTGAAAACACGGAGGTAGGTTATTTTGACCTTCCCCAAGCAATATTTCTGATTTGTTACTGCACGTCTGCAATATCCAGTCGTTTACCGCTAGTTGGCATTTTCGATGTGGTGTTGATAGAAAAAAGACTTAATTACCATTTTATTCAATTCGGACCCGTTATTAATAAAAGGTTCAATCAAGCTCTCGACTTTTTAAAAACATAAAAATGTGACTATTTGCTATTCAATTAGTAGTAAAATCATTAGTTAATAAATAGGCACTTTTAATTTAAACATAATACAATGTATAACCACTATGTAGTTACAATTTGTAAAACTCCGTCGTATTCTTTAAAATTAAGAGACTTGATTGAACCTTGAAAAGACCACATTGTTGTTAAAATTGAAAGACTTGATAAGAGAGACCAAATCAAATAAAAAAATTAATAATAGATAGAATTAAATATGGTTCTTGAATGCTCAATATTATTTTGGTCCTTCAATATTTTTCGGGTATAAGATAGAGTTCATTAGGAGGGAAGGCTATTGAGGCCAGGGCAAGCCACATGGCGTAGTGAAGGTGTACACAGTGGTGTGAGTGATATGTTGGTGATAGTTATTTTAAGTCTTTTAGTGACTTGGGTTGATGGCTGCTTGGCTTTTACACATCTACCATAAGGTATGGGCGACAAAAGAATCTATTTATCTGTCATCCATCCACCTGTAAATTCATTTAATTCATCCATCGTAAAATATTAAAAAAATAAAGTTGATCTGATCAAATCCTTCCGGATAACTTTATGGATGGTTAATGATCATTATTTTCCAAAATCCAATGTATTAATAATTAAATCTTTCTTAATATTTACTTCCTAGAAATTTATCTTTTGAAAATTGTTTTAAAAATATATTTTTAATATTTTAAAATATATTACTTTTATGGATGGATTGAATATTCATCTGTGAAAAAATTGTCAAGCAATGGATTTGATTTTTGTCAAATGGATCTAGACAAATTATATTTTAAATGGATTAATGAATGTATCATTGGATTCATCAATTTTCCCATCCCTACTTAAGGGTAAGGTAATCAAGCGGCCCTTATCCTCTTTAGTTGAACAATGCCGTTCAGTTGCGGTGGACTCCACCTTTTTGAGTGGTATAGTAGTGAAATATAACTAGGACTAGGAAAGAGCCCACAAATAGAACATCATGAAGAATCCATTCCTGGCATATGAAACTGCCTTTGGCAAGGCTGTTCAGAATCCTAGATACCCTAACTATGCCAGCTGTAGTAACAGTTGTGAAAACTAACCACAGTTGCAACTAACTGGGTTAACTAAGAGGCAGCTTTAGTCTATGAGAACAGAGAAAGAGAGCTACCTCGTAGAACAGTGTGATACTTTCATTATTTTGGAGGGGTATAATTATCTGGAGTTATGTGATGTGTAGTTTCTGTTGTATCTGTGTTATATTGATTTTAATTTTGGTTTGCAAATGGCAGGTAGATTTAGAAGATCCAAAAAGGTTCCGCATAGAGTTGACCTTTAGCCGTGGGGCTGATTTATCCCCGTTGGAGGTAAATGATATTTAATTTATAGTGTTTGCTGTATCTGGTGTATGGTTTGAAAGTGAAATTCAATTCAATTCCACTGGACATTATTATACAAATGGTGCAACTGGTTTCAAGCTTCGGAAATCGTTAATCCATCTGATGGCATCATTGTCCCTCGCAGCTGCACATAACACAGCCGTATGAGGCGTCAGTTTTTACGTCACTCATTTCGTTTAAATTACATTTATTGGCATGATAAAAGTTCTCTCCTTGACAACTTTTCTTTTGAGAGGAATATATGCTGACTGATTTTAAGTGTTGAATTTCTTCATTAGCTTATTTATGTTTGTTGTATTATTTGCAGAAAAATGATAGCGAGGCATCTTCGTTGCATCAGGAGCACACACTGCCTATTATGGGTCCTGAAAGGCTACAAGAAGTAGGGTCCTATCTCACATTGGAAAAAATGGAGATGATGATTCGTCCATTTGCAATGCCTGCAGAAGACTTCCCTCCACCAGCAACCCCTGCAGGATTCTCTGGCTATTTCTCAAAGAGCGTACTTGAGCGTCTAGTAAACCTTTGGCCTTTCCATAAGCATGCCCATTCTAATGGGAAATAGTTAACTTGTTCAGTACTTTTCGCCTCTACTTCTATGTTTCTTATTGTACATGGGAAAATTCTGACACAACCAAAGCGAGCTTTGGGGGCTCTTTTGGAAATTTTTTTGAAGCAAACCTCTTCCAGCCAAAAAAATGTTGAAAGTTGTAAAAAACAGCTTTATTAGTTAAATTAGACTCTTGCCCAGCTCCTTCTGTTTTGCTTTTGTCCAAAAACTAACAGGATTACGGGAACGAATACGATGTGTGAAAACGGGTGATGAGCAAAGACCTTATAAATGAGAACAGACACTAGAGAATTGGAAAGGCTGGTAACAAGACAGGCTTGCTCGGATCGGATAACATTTCGGCTGCTGAGAGGTAGTTGGCAAAATTTCCCCGAATCAAAGTAATTGCTTCAACGCAATAGCTACTGCAATTTCAAATTCTGTTGCCTGCTCCGTCAAAACGCGATGCAATGCTACTATAGTCAATGTTCAGTGGTACCATCTTTCTTGGTCTAAGCCGTGGGCACCGTTTATTGTCGTGATTAACTACTTTGGGTTGAATCATCGTATCATGTGTCTATATTTTATGGGTTTGATGATAGTTTTGGTTTCAATCTTCGGATTGACTTGTCTGCGAGACCCTGACGAAATTTAGTATCAAACGTAGTTCATGGTCTTATTGCTATTCAATGGTAAATGATAATCAGTAAGTAGTAAGTACGCTCTTAAGTGACATCAATTTTGAAAATTTAGTTCTGCCGCACGTACCCTTACCCCTGTAAGACTCAATTTTCTTTGGTTGTTTATGGCTTGTCCCAACTTCATTCTAATCTATTAATTGTAATAGAAAATCATTGAACCTTGCCAACCATCTTCACCAAATCCCTCAATTTTTGTTGTGTTCGTGACCCTTAAATAAGAGTTTGGCCGACATTTAGTTCAATTTTGAACATGTTTGGAAAAGTGTCAGTAAACTATTTCGAACGGCAATCTTGAGAAATGATTGTAGAAGTAATTTTGTTGCAGATTTTTGTTTTTAGACTGATCCATGGATTAAAAATTTAGAGAATGTTTATTCTGGTTTTTGAATAGTTTTTTTAATCTATTTAATAGCACAGTAATATGGTGTGGTTTATTTTTAAGTAATCTTTGCAAGCATGAGGTCAAGAGTTTAAACATAGATATGTGCGTATAGAATAATATCAGTAGCTGATACAAAATATCAGTAAAATTCAATACTTCAAAATAATATTGGTTAGGAAATATCTTGAGTTCAATCAAAATATCCGAGCAACCCAAAATTTTGAAGAGCAGTGTGATAATGTTTAATTTCCATTCCTCGTCTATCATTTCAACATTTTAGAAAAGTTAAGATGAACAGAGTCTATATTATTTGAAAAGACTGGTTGAGACGCAAGGTTGTATACGATCGTGGATATTTGTCTCCATCTTCATGATTTTTTTTATACATTGTATTGGATGATAAAAAAAAGGTCCAAATTGTTTATTGTGAAAATTGAAAACATGTTTTAGATAAGACAACTTGAAATTATTCCAATTATTGTGTTATTCATAAAAATATTCTGAATTGTATAATTTAAAATCATTGAGATTATACAATTAAAATATACATTATGGACTGTATTATTTTGAATTTTGAATTCTACAATTTATAATAAACTTTTAGGTAAAAATATTTCTACCTATATATAATGTAGACTTTTCACATACTTCTAGATGTGTAGAAAATAAAGTACGAATGACTAAAAGAAATTGTCTACAATACTTTAGTATCATGGTGTTGGGACTAAAAGATGGAGTTGACTGTAAGGTGTCAACACACATAGCCATGCAGATTTTTATTGTGCAACTCCGTTTGATTCGTCAAGAAAAAAATTAACATCGTTGGCTAAGAAAGATATAATTCGTGCTTTAATAAAGTATGGGATAGAATTTATGAGTTTTTCAAGATGAACAAAAATCAATTTGGCATGTTAATTTAGGAATTAAATACATAACCTTCCATTTTTTTTTTACCGTAACATGCTTTCATTACCTATATTCACGTATGTCAAACTCTAAATCATGGAAGAATTGCTCTACAAATCCAATTCATATCCAATCAAAATCTTAATAGAACTTGTCATATCACACCTTCCCACTACCACGGAAGTTTTCCAAGCTTCTCAAAAAAAAGAAACAAGTCCACCTCACATGTCTTTGTTAATTTCACATTTCAACAATAACTCTCTCCATCTCACATTACTTCTTAATGTTAATGTGAAACAATAATACAATAATCAAAATATACACGGAAAATAATTTCTCTAAACTCACAAGAATATGTGAGAAGTAACAACAATAATTATAAAAGTAAACATCCGTATTTTTAATATAAAAAATTCTCTCAATGAGAAGGAAAACATTGCCGTCGCAATTAATCAAACTCCATTAAAAATCATGTATGAATACAAGATAATCAAAGCAAATATTTATAATTATGTAATACATCAAAGTAAAAAAGCTTATTTGAAAAATAATAAAAGAGAAGCCAAGAATAGAGTAATAGCCCAAAACATTTTCTCTAATTTGAAAATTTCCAAGTAATAAGGATGACAACTATAAAACTTAATAACCATAAACCAAGAATCTCTTGTCAAAATTTCAATATGATCTAATACTAATACTAAGTGAAACGAAAATCTCAACTTTATGGAGATACCTCCAATGTGCCCGTTCAATTATTCCTTCCTTTTTTTTTCTCTTCCAAAGACTTTCAAAATTAATACTCTCTTAGACTTGAATACTTAAGTTAAATAAAACAAAAATGAAGTTTACTAATTTAAGTTTTTTAGACACAGTATAAAACTCAACCGAACACTACTTGCTACAAAAAGACACAAACCGTGAAGGATCGTATGACTCACTACTAAATCCTACAATTAGTACAAGAACACCAATTCTTTGTCAAACAAATGTTACTTCTTCAGTTATATGTCCCGACCATGTCATACATAGCACAAGGAAGTTGCTCCTAAGCCGACAAAATTGAATCAATACGAGATTGGCCTCATCCCATTATGAATATTAGTGGGTCTCACGCGGATTTATAGACATATGGCCAAAACAAAGCATGAGATACCCTCTTCCGACCACCATCACCACAACCTTCTTTGATGGTTGTTTAAACTGCAAGGAACAAAGTTAAAATACAGTACAACATAGCACTCCATAAATGAACAGGCAATCAAAGTTATCAACATAAGCATAGAAAGTTACCCGAGATGTTTCATTAGCGACAATCCTCGCACATGGTTCAAATTCTTGCATCTGGTGAAATTTTGATACAATTCTTAATTCCACTCATTCATTTTCAGTTCCTCCTCTGCCATTATCATGGACGAACGAAGCCACCAACCTTCATTGACCCACCACAGAATGCCCTGAACCCATTAGAGGATAGCACTAACCCCAACTTTTGGAGACATAAAATCCCCACCTTTTTGTAAACAACGCACTAACCCCACCTCAACACCATACCACAAAACTCAAACATCCACCTCCCATTCATTCCCCAGGCTCAATGTCTACTTCCTCACCACCAACCAACACAACCCAAACTGGCTAATGGTTTATTCGGAAAGAAAAAATGAGTCGAAAGGGAATGAAATTTTTAACATGTGATAAAATAAATTTAATTGTATATTTATATATTTAAAAAAGTACTTTTTTAAATAATTTAGTGTGTAAAGTAAATTTTTGAAAATATATTTAAAGTTGAAATTATTTTACGTTAAAACAAAAGATTACTATAAAAAATTAATAAATAAAAAATTGTATTTCAAAATAAAATATATTAAAATAAATAATAAAAATTTAAATTAATTAATTTTATTTTAATTTTTTATTTTTTATTTTAATCATTTATCTTATAAAATATATTTTAAAATATTTAATTATCCATTATGATTCAATTCCTTAGTATATCTGTCCCTCATAGTGAGGAAAATTAACGAAATAATTGTCCAGATACCTAAGAATCCATGTTGTTAGTTAATCAGAAACAAAAAGTTAATAATAGAAAAAAAAAAGTTAAAGAAGTAATACCTGATTCTTTTTCATTCGGCCCACCAAAAATAGTGATTCGGCCGGCTGGCCGGAAGATGAAAATCTCAATTTGTTTTTATCGACTTGACCAATCAACCCACTATTTTTAATTTTATTTTAATATATATATATATATATATATAAACTACTTAATTATATACTTTTTTAAATTTGTAATTGATTAATTTATATCTTTAAGTACATAAATAAATTAGAATGATTAAAAGTTAAGTTATTTTATTATAATTAATAACTTATTTTTTTTTGGATATATTAACAATTTAAGATACATTACTTCAACATATTTATATCCTTATAATTCAATAATTTCTTCATTTTGTTTTCTTTTTAAATTTCAAGTAAAATAAAATTGCATGCAAAATACTAATTTAACCCAACAAATTCTAACATGTTAATCGGTCATCCCATGATTTCGGTAATTTTTTTCTTAATTTTCATAATTCCAATCTGCATTGAATGTAGTTTGAAATATAAATTTTGATATTTTAAAATATATAATCCAAAAATAAAAATTATATATGCAATTTAGTATACATTTTTATTTTATATTCCAAAATGTATAATCAAAATATATAAAACATTATATTTCATATTATATATCTTAGAATACAAAAATTTATCGGAATGCCATGTTAAAATTATTAGAGTAGAGAAGGAACTAGGACACTACTTTCTCACCCCAAAATATAACAAGAAAGTACATTACATTTTACATGCCCACAGCCGAATCAAATCCATGGCCTGCAGACCTGAATGTTTACTAGATTTTAAAAAATTCAAATAGAATTTAGTTTTATTATATTGTATCTTATCGAGCTTATCAACTCTAATTACACTATCTCATACTCAAATTGAGTTCTCGAGCTTCAAGACTCTACTGAAATTTGATGTCCTTAATATACCTCGCTGTTGAACAAATGAAAAGCTATATTCTGTCACTACTCTGAATTCTTATTCTTAATTTATTTATATATAATCTAATTTTAACAGATTAAAACATAGTCTTATTTTTCTTTCTCTTTTACAAAATATTTCCCAAGAAATTTGTTCAAATTAGTCCTTAATTTTTAATGGCGTAATAACACAACACCACTAATATGACACTAGTGGAGTGCACTATAGTTTATCCTCTACAGTTCCTCCTTCCACCTAAAATAGGTCAAATCCTTTTGGTTAACATTATAATGTCCAACATCATCTGACAAATACTAACAATGACTAAAAATAACAACCATAAACTAAGTAATGGACTAAAAAGTCAAGTAAATCATAGAAATAAAAAAATATATTTATACCTTATACTTTATTGTCTTTAACACTATCTTTTTATCCAAATATGGTGTATAATATTATTTTAACTTTATTTATAAAAGTCAATAATCTATTCTCAGTTAGATACCAATATAAAAAAAAAAAAAAACTTTATCTTATCCAGTTGCTCAATTAAAAGAATCAAGTAATCGAACAACTTTTCATAATAGTTAAAAATTTATCCAAAAAAAAAAATATAGTTGTCCAGTAAAAGCAGTAAGTTCAATTTCAGTGTAAGGGAAAAAGAAGTATACTTATTTCAAAATATGGTCTATTCAGAGTGAAGAAACTTCTTTTGCCATAATTATACCAAGGCTTGACACCCTTGCGATAAATGTCCTAATTCAAACAGGTATCAAAATCAAAATTATTCATCCCATCCTACTCAAAAGGCTATTTGGTCAATTCGATCAATATGTTAAATTGACTGACCTATATGGGATCAACCAATCACTTTGACATGCCCTTTCACAGCTCTATAACCTGTCATCTGAAGTGAAACTTCAAATCTGAATAAAAAGCATCATAAACAATATATGGCATATAAAATACTATCATTTCAAAGAAATTGAGCATAAAAGCAACACACAGAGTGAGAGAGTATTTTGAATTTCGTTATACAATTATAATTGGCAAAACTATGAAACAGACATCATCTTAATCAAGAAGCAACTAACAAGTTTAAATTTTACAAATCCATCATGATCATCATAAAAAAACACTTTAAAATTGTTGTCCTCCCTCGAAAAGGAAAAGTACATAGCTGCATAACTAGGCTTGAAGAGCTCGATGCTTCTGAACCTTCTTCTCGAGCTCGTCCTTCTTTGCGCCAACAACCCTGTCAATTACCTTCCCTTTCCTCAACAACACGAACGTCGGCATCGCCTGCACCTGAAACTCCCCCGCCACATCCTAACATATCCAATTTAGAAAATAAAAATAAAATAAAAAGTTCAGAATCCTTCACGGAAACAACAAATGAAGTCAATCAACATAGAAAGAAGAACACGGAAGCGAAAATCACCGATAGTTCGTCGACGTCAATCTTGATGAATTCAACGTCACTGAACTTTTCGGCCATGGCGTGAATCGCTGGCTCTATGAATTTGCAAGGACCGCACCACGACGCCGAGAAATCTACCACGACCTGATTAACATTCAATGAAAAGATGAAGAAGACTAAGATTAAAATTCAGATACAACACGCAGAAAAAAGAAAATTGGGGAAAACTTGTGATCTAGGGATTTACGAGCTTGCTGGTGTCTTGGAGCTCGTTGAAGTGTAGCTGCCAACGCGCCGACGAGTGGATCGCCGTCACGCCAGAAGCCCCCTCCGAATACGACGTCTCATCGCCGCCGCCGCCACCACCAAGGATCGAAGAAAGGACACCGCCCATTGCTTTGTTTTGGTGGTTATTGATATTCGTTTCTTACTATCTGCGCTTTCTTGCTACGCCTTCTTATGTATAAACATAAAGTGCGAAGATACTTCACTCCACATAAAATTTTTTTACATGCTAATCAGGAATTAAAAATAATTTTATTTTAACTATGAAATTTTCGTTTTTATACGTAGATTATATTATATTACATTTTCATTTATAAATATCATGATTATATACATTTTTTATTTTAAAATTAGTCATTTAAATTATAATAAAGTTATTTTTATTGTTGGCGTTTTCTTTTAAAAAAATAATATGAAAATAGAGATAAATAGAAGTTAAAATTAAAAATGTTAAATACAGAGATAAAGATTTAGAGAAAGGACTATTTTTTTTTCGTAAAATGGCTATTTTTTAATTTCTTGTTTGGGTTAAGGTGAAAAGCTAAGAATGATATAAATTCACGAGAAATTTCCAACAAAAGTTAAACTAGAAAGGTGAAGTTTAATTAAATTGATGATGACAACTTAAAGGAAACTAACCAACCACTGGTGACGGAGATCCCAATATGTGTGATTTTGTTAGCATCTTTTTAGCAACAACCAACGGAAGCTTTCCCATATGTTTGGTAAAAAATCAAAAATTGAAAGAAAAAAAAAATGATGCGTTTGATTTTATTAATTAGCTTTGAATGCAAAATATTTTTGTTTTATTTTTATTCTTCTATTTTACTTTTACATATTTGATTTTCCTTTGTCCTTCGGTAATCTCATCGAAAAGACAAATGAGTAGGTAAAATCATAAATGGCGATAAAATCGTGAAAAAAACGGGGAATTCAACGCTGATTTTTTTTCTAATGTATTCATTTTTTTTTCTCATTCATAATATAAATTTTTGAATCATTGTAATATATATATATATATATATATATATATATATATATATATATATATTTCAAAGTACTTGCCCATATAAAATTTAAAAGGTTAAATATAATTTTAATTTTTAAATATTATGTTGATTAATGTAAATGACTTTCCGCTTTTAATTTTTTAAATTTGAAATTTATTAATTTTTATCCTTAATTAAATATAATAGTAATTTAAGTTTAAATGATCACGACAAATAATGCATATCGTATTCATAATAATATATTCTCACATCAATCATTATTAAAATTTTGAATTTTAACATCAGTTTAATATATTATTTAGTGGTGGTTCTAACCACTATTGTTTTTTCTTTCTATGACTTTTATATCTTTATATAGATGTTAGATGGTGGTCAAATTAGTGGGAGATAAACTCTTTTCGTTTCACAGTATTTTGACAGCAAAATATTTATACACTCATTTGATACTATCATTCATTACGCGTCACTTTTTTTTTTTCAAATACAAAATTTACAATTTTTATGACAATGTCACCTTTACACAAGTGTCAAATTATGTTAATTAACATCGGTCCACACTCTCCTAACTTTAATTTTTAATTATCTCTGCGCCGAAACGCAGAAACCCTACACTGTTTCCTCGTGCCATCACTACTTCCACAATCGTTCCCCGTTGGCGACCACCATTTTGACCCCTTCTAGGTGAGTTTTGAACATTTTCCACCACCAAACTTGTTGGGATTTGATTGTGGATTGATTTTCGGTGTTTTGATTCGAATATTTTGCGTTTTCATCTCCATTTGCAGCGTTTTGAGATTCGTCCGACTTGCTCTTCGTCCCCATTTGGCCAGCAGCGTGAAGAGACCCTAGCCTCCCTCTCCAAGGTCTTTCAATTTGGTACAAGAGGCTAGTTTTTCATTTCTTTGATTTTGCTCGTTATCTCTTGTTCATTATATGTATATAATTGCTTGTATTTTTTTATTTGCCATTATAGTTTTAATCTTAGACTATATTTTTGGCCTATTTCTTTTTTTATTTGAATTTTTTTAATAATGTTTGTAAAATTAGGAAATAAAATTATATTTATTGTTAGATGTTGCATGTTTAAATAATTCTAAATGTATTTGATTTTTGAATATTATTGTTGCATTAATTATTGTTTTATATATGTAGATTTATTATACTTTTAGTATACAATTTGCACCATACATCGATGGGTTGGTGTTTTTGCTTGTAATATTTTATGAAGTATTATTAATTATTTTGGCTAAGTACTTGTAATTGATGGTAGGTACCATTGGCAACTATTGGTCATCATTCCAAGACAATGCACGACTGTATGGTTTTGTTCATGTCATAGGAAGATTCCACCTGCTTTGAAAAACATGTTACAAGAGTAAGTATTTTTTTTTTCAATATTAACCTATGTATCTACTTAGTTATATTAAAACTAACATATGTTTTATGTTTCCAAAATTTCATTAGAATTGTGGGTAAGCCTAGAGGCCAACAACTTAAAGTATTATATCCAAATGTTAGAACTCATTCATTTTAAAGTTATTAATTTTTGCATGTCAACTTATGACTTTGATATGTGATTATTTTATTTGTAAGGTTTAGTGTAACAAGCAAGAAGATTCATTAGAATGTGGATATTATGTCATCTCTTGGATAATAATAATCTTTTGAGCTGCAATTAAAGATGATTGGATAAAGGTAATAATATATATATATATATATATATATATATATATATATATATATATATATTACATATTATAAATCATATCAAACTTTAAAGAATGATATTCATATATAATGAAATTGTATTACTTTTTCAACGGTTCAAAAATTCATCACCTCTACCAGATGACATTATCCACACACTAAGACAAGAGTGGGCAACATATCTATTGGAAAGATGGAGTTGATACCACAGGAATTAGAACTCCTTTCAAAAACTTTATTGGACAAAAATTTCATGTTGAAACTTTTAGTTTGGTGTTATTTGTATTAGTTTAGAATACTTAAGTGTTATTAGATATAACTGTAAGTCCTGAATTGTTCTGAAAATATTATGAAACTATTCTGGGAATTTTCTAATTTTCAGGTTTGGGAATGTTGTAAAAACAGCCAAATTTTTTTTAAAAAAAAGCAACATTGTTTGACGTCTGGTGGTGCTTTGACAGACGTCAAATAACGTCGGCCAAGGTAAGCCCCGACGTTATTTGACGTCTGTCAGAGCATCACCAAATGTCAAACAATGTAGTTTTTTGGCACCATTCAGCGCGAAAATTGACGTATGCTCCCTTTTACCTCGACGTTGGATAACATCGAACCCTTATGTCCCCGACATTAATTGACATCTACTATAGTTTTTGACGTTATTTTGACTTCTCCCAGTACGACGTCGGTGTTTGGGCAACGCCAAAGGTCGAAAATATCGGACGTTAAAAGCTTTTTTGTGTTAGTGGCATGATCAGTTTAGATAGAATCCTTTTTTTAACTATAAAATTATAGTCTCTCTTTATTTGTCTAAACCAGAGTCTAGAATTCATATTAAATCTTGGATTTATGTATGATCATTTCCATTTTCAAAATGAAAATTATTATGATATGAGATAGAAACATGATAAAAAAAAATAGGGAAATAGTCGTATTTTAAGTGTTATTGTCCTAATTTAGAAGGTTTCGTCGTTAAGTGATAGTGTTGCCTTAGTCACTCCAATGAGTATTTCCTCTTATACCCTCTCACTTAAGTGAAAGCAAATGCAGTTGAGCGAATGTATCGTCTAAGTCACTTTATAAAGTGTTTCGTATGATACCCTTACTTGAGCAAAAACAAATGTGCTTAAACGAGGTATAATTTGAGTTACTCTAGTGAATACCTTATATGATATGTTTGCTTAACAAAAAATATCATTTGATGTTTTTATTCAAGTGATTTTTGTGATTTGTTTTAATGAACATGTAATGTATATGTATGTTTATGTGTAGAAATTGTTGAATTGTGGTGTGTTTGCATATGTTTGTATGCATGGAATGGAAATGAAAATAGCATACTTATGTATGGTTTTGATGTCACGAATATTGGATAATACGTAAATCATGTCTCACTGTGGGTATTAATAAAAAATTTATGTTGTAACACAAACTTCTTAAGCATCAGTCATAAGAATCTAAAGGAGATTTATAGTATCATCAAACCACATGTTGAAGTCTAAAAGAGTGACTTAGTTGGAGTTTGGGTAAGGATATGCTTTAAACTCACTTTGATCCAAGTGATCGATGTATACATACCTAATGTTCTAAAATGGGTTAAGTAATAAATTTCTTGTGAAAAATACTTAATAGGGATGTCCCAAAAGACATTAGTAAATATTCTTGAGTTAATATTTTGGATATGTGGATTCGTGCGTATATATCTCATAACATATATGACGAATTGTGTCAGATTATTATGTATTTCAGTGTTGAATTGTAGAAACATAGAATTTATTGATTCATGATAGCTCATTTTAGTATAGTTTACCTTTGAGTTGTTGCTTAATGATAGTCTAAGTTGTATATTTCATATCAATTAAAAATAAGATCAATTATTAATATATATATATATATGTTTTTTGTCATAAAACTATGTTTAAAAATTGTGTTTCGTCCCTAAACAAAACTTTATACTTATTTTGTTGTCTATGCTTTATGAAAGTATTGTAGAACATCTTCTCCAACAAATTATATGTGAAGACTATACTAAAATCTATCGTGAAACTCTGATTGTCATGTGAGAAACACTCCACTTATTGTTTGATAAGAAAAATGTTTTACATAACTTTCATAAATTATAAAAAATAAATAAATATATAATTTAATTTAAAAAAGAAACACAATTTTTTAAATTTAAAAATAAAAATACATTTAACTATTTTTTTATTAAGTTTAAGTTAATGTACATTTATGAATTTATTTATTTATTTGCGTTGCACTTTGTTGCTAAGATTGCTTGATAATAGAGATTAGTTATGTCCGTGAAGATTAGTTGACGTTAAGATTCTCGTGACCATTTAATACATCTTACGGGATTTTAATTATGAAGCGTAATAGTTTTCATGATATGCTCAAGATCATTGCCCTTCTACAACCAAACAATCATGACAATCTTCCGCTGAGTTACCTGCTCCATTATTGTTATGGAAAGCGAATTTTTGAAAGTTTCTGTAACATTAAATTGATTTGTTTTTTTTTTCTCTCAGGATAATATTTTTAAATATATTTAAGTAATTCAAAAAAATAACTCTTAAAAGTAAATATTAGTGTGGATGCTTCAAAATCAACAATTTAAAGTAGTTATTTCATGTATTCCTTTATAACTGTCTATATAAACCTTTGCTCATTTTTATATGTACTTTTCTAAAATTTCAAGACAATTATATATATATATATATATATATATATATATATATATATATATATATATATATATATATATATATATATATATATATATATATTTAAACTAATGTACATTTCGTAAGGCATTTCCGAATATATAATTTATAAACTTTTAAATACATTTCAAATATCATTTTCTGGAATATGTAAAACCATATAAAATGTTATTTTCTGGAATTTGTAAATGAAAAAATTAAAGGTCATTCTCGATTCTCTATGAAGGTGTAGAAAGTAATTATAGAGGTGAAATAAAAAATAAAAGCCTTAAGTTAGAATATTGTAGACTGGTGGTTTCCAAAACCAAAACGGTTATAAGTTTTCAAAGCTGAGACTGTTTAAAGACTACCAAAGTTAACAAAAATAGAAAATAATAATATATATTTGGAAAAAACTATCTGTAAATTAATTAAGCAACCTCCGAATTCCAACTCAAAAATAATCAGAATTTATACGGTTAAATATATATTTTTTTTCTCAACTTTCAGTGAATTTTAAAATTAGTTTATTTTAAAACTTCAAACAAATTTAGTCCTTCATCTCTCGAAATACGTAGATTTAATCATTTTAATTAAATTTTATTAAGTTTATTTGTGTTTCATAACAATATTTGACTTAACATTAAAACAAAAATGTGTCAAACAATATAAATAACTAAAATACAATTCTAAAATGCGTACAAAATATCAAATAAACATAGCAAAATTTGATTAAAAAGATTAAATTCACATATTTCAAAAAATGAATGACTAAAGTTTCAAGATGAAGTAATTCAAAAATTCATTCAAAGTTAAAAAATCAACGACATATTTAATCCTTACAAAAATAATAATTGAAACACATGTTCTAAACACGTGCGTTCCCATCTTTTTATATTAGAACAATAAACCAAAAAGACTATTGGAATATTGATTATGGGTACGTATGGTTCATAAGAACATCAGGTTGAGTTTAAAATCCTCTTTAGTAAGAAAAGAAAACACATGACTCCTTTTGTATGTTTTAGTTATAATATTTTTAGGTTGTCAAATAAAAGTTTATCGATATTGAAACATAAAATTATAATTATTTTTTAATAGTTGTTTTTCTAAGAAATTGTTTCCAAATTTATTTATTTGTTCTCTCTTTTCCATTCATGCATTCTTTTTTTCTTTTACAATTTATGACGTAAAACTTGTTTTCTGTTATGGTATGCATATGTAATATCACCTTTTTTTATTCTTTCAATTAGGTATTTTCAACTCTCTTTCTTCTTTCTTTGAAATATATACTCACACTATCGCACGACTAACAAAGAAACATCTTTTTTCAACTATGTTAGTTATTTTCTAGAAAATTTTGTATGTATACTTGACTTTTCTTAACATGTGTACTGTTTTTTAATTTAAAAATATCCTATTACAATGTAATTTTCATTTTAAATTCAAAATATAATTTGTAATCTTCAAACATCTATTTATGTGAATATTAATTATATCTTTTAATAAATCTAAACAAATTATTTGTTATAAAATTTATCACATAAAATAATTTTTTATCCTATTCATCGACTGATACGTTAATTAATAAACAGGCACAGTAGATTCAATGATTGAAAATGTGTGTTTCTTTAATAAATGATTAGAAATTTTATATCCTAAAAATAACCTTTTTACTATTATTATTATTATTATTATTATTAACTTTTCTTTTTCCAGAGGACATTTATCCTCAAATTACATGTTTCAATTAAAATATATATATATATATATTAAAAATATTTATTTGTTATAATTTTCAATATATAAAAATATTGATCCTATACAGCACACGATATAATACACCAGCTTCTCGTATTTTAAGGAATAAACATGTGTCTAAAATAAACAAAATTTGTAAAGTCCAATGGATGAAAACATTACAAACAAAACATTTTGTTCTCTAAGTTTTAGTTTCTCATTAATTTATTCCTCTGTGTGCTACTATATTTGTCGTGTACCGTATTCTGTTGTTTATACTTGTTCTCACATGCCTTTTTATTTAACATTTTTCTCTGTTTGCTTTCGTCTATGGGATACTAAAGTTTCCAACTTCTTTTGTCTTTATGCTAATTATTTTATTAACCCCAATACAACATTTTATTTTCTTTTCTTCTCTCTCATTTATTTTGTCCCATCCTTTTCTCATTTCCTCTCACACTTTTTCCTTCTGCCCCATTTTAAAAAAATGGATTTTTTTAATACACTCTTTTCCGTCAATTAAAAAAATTATTGAAAACTATAACATAAAATATGACGATAAAAAAAATTTCAAGCAATTAAAGAATGTGAAAAAATAAAATAAAAATTGTGTTACTGACATGTATTAAAAGAAATAGTACTAAGATATGAGCACTGGGCCACACACTCACGCAGAACCCAACAATTTAAAGGCCCAGCGAGGCACTATGAAAATGATTGATTCCATTGTCTCTTCTTCTTCTTTCTCACTCCACAAATTGGCTCAAAAAACGTTTCAAAAGTTAGGCACCATCCTATATTGGTCACGAGTCATGAGTTGTCCCATTCCAGTACACCAAATATGGGTAAAAATATATATTGCAGACAAAAAAATAACACTAATGAGAGTAACGTGGCATATTCTGAATGATGGAACAACTCATAGTGCAATTGCTCCTAAGTCCCAAATTGGCTTACACCACTATGTAAACAGTTTCCATAATTATTGTCTCTAACCATAATTACAGAATTAAAAACTTAAACGCTTTTACTAAAAAATAATGTCCAACTTATAGAAAAATGTAGAACAAATATATGTTAGATAGGTTAAGTCATAATCTAATTATGATATTTATTGTGTTACGCTCTTTCAAAAAAAAAAAAAAATTGTGCTTATCCAATAATTATATAGATTGATATATGAGATATCAATTATTCATATTTCTTAGTCGAGTGACGAGTGATTCAACAATATTAAATGCTTGTATTTACATCATTCAATCATTTTATATGAAAGCTAAATTAATTAATAAAACCATTATTTTTTTTATCATGTGAATTAAACTTTTAAACTTCTCTTAAGTTTATTTTTTTCTATATAGTTTTTAGTTCAGAGAATTTACAATGACTACATTTGTTGGTATGGGGTACACTATTAAAATTTATTAGTATTATAAATAGTATTCGAGAAAACAAAATAATGCAATGAAGTAGTCCATTAATTAGTTGTATGTGTACAATATATATATATATATATATATATATATATATATATATATATATAAAAGGTAGTGTACGAAGATAAGCTACCAACAATGGGTATTAATTTATTAACTAGCGTAACACTTGATTATGGTTTTGATTTAATGATTGAGATATTTGATATATAAATTTTGGGGAAAAAGAAGATTATCTTGTGTGAAATAATTCAGAGTGCAAAAATAAAGTCAAACAAATAAGAGGAAAGTAGATATTGTAAGTTGTAACTAGCAAGTGCTCTTCTCAAAAAAGCAAAAACATAAAGAAATGGCTGTCACTTTCTCTCTCCTGCCCGCACTGCCCGGCTGCCAACTTTCACATTTGAAGCCTACCCGGCCGGCCCGTTGTTGAAAAACTCTCTCTTTCACATGCAGTTTCCCATTGCCTCTCTCCTCCACCACCTACACCCCCTCTGGACTGATTTTCAGAACTCGTTTTGTGTTTGTGTTTGTTTTTTACCCATTTATCTGTGTACTTGTGTTGATCCTTTTCTTCTGATTCACTACAGTGATGTTCTTCTTTTAGTTCTGTTGATTGTGACTGTGATCACGGTCATGATCATCATATGGGTTGCAGAGTCTTCAATTATTGGAAGTGAGGTTGCTTGAACAGGCTTTTTATTTCCGTTATTTTCCTTTTTGAAGCCTAAAGTCGGAAACTTGTGGGGACTTTGGGCATGAAAAGCTCTTTGTAAGAGTTTGTGGACGATGGGGTTTGGGAATAATGCAATTCAAGCAGGGAGTTTGGATGTGGGGAAGTCAAAGGTAAAGATGCAAAAGGCTGGTTCAGAAAAGGAAATTGGGTGCTGTGTTAAATTCTGTTTCATTGGGAGCTGTATGCCTTCAAGATCAAAGGTTGATACTTCCATAAGTGGCACCAGTGCTAACAGTGGTAATTTTCTTTCCTTCTTTATACCCTTCTCTTCTTTAGTTTCAGGAAATGATTTCACTTTGACATTAATTTTGGGTGAAAATATCGTTTTTATCTCTCCCTTTTGTTAAATCCACCCCTTTTTCTCTCTGAATTTTTTGAAACAATATAACTTCCGTGAGTTGATTAAAGTAATATTATGTCTGATGTGCTTCAACTCGGTGGATGTAGTTGAAGGACTGCTTAATTTTCTTGCAGACAATTGAATTTCAAAACAATTATATGCTGTGCATTACCATTGGAAAATTGCACGATCCTTCTGTAAACAGTACAGTAGCACTATCTTCATTTGATCTTGTTCATAAATAAGGCTGAGGAACTTATCTACTTAACTCTTTTGATTATTTATAGCAACTTGAGGTTCTTAGACGGTAATGGTGGGGTGAGATTTCAGCGAAGGTTTTGCAAAATTCATAGATTCATCATAACAAAAAAAGATATCATGGTTTTAAACTTAGTATAATGAAAGTGTAGTTTTTTTCATTGCCATGGACAAAACCATTATTGCATGACCATTTTAGCAAACTCTGTGCGTTTGAATTTAGTTACTGTACGAAGTTCTTATCCTGTAATGAACTTGCACACTGTGTGGCACATCAGGGTCAGATTCTGAAGAAGTGATAATTTAATTTATGATTTTTTTATGCAGTGGAAAAAACATCTGCATATGAGAAAAACAAGAAGGAGACAAATGCTCTTCCAGGATCCTCTACAACAACCAGTAATGCAGAAAGTGTCCCTTCCACCCCAAAATTCAGTGAGGAGTTGAAGGTTTCTTCTCGTTTGAGAAAATTTACATTCAATGAGCTTAAGTTGGCCACTAGGAATTTCAGACCAGAGAGTCTTCTTGGTGAGGGAGGGTTTGGATGTGTTTTCAAGGGTTGGATCGAAGAAAATGGTACTGCACCTGTGAAACCTGGTACTGGGCTTACTGTAGCAGTGAAAACTCTCAACCATGATGGGCTTCAGGGTCACAAAGAGTGGCTTGTATGAAACTTATATACTCTTCTCAATTTTTTCTTGCTATGATTTTTTCTCTTACAATTCTCTTTGTTAACATTTTCCCTACTTTTGCTACCTTCTCAGGCAGAGTTAGACATTCTTGGTGACCTCGTCCATCCGAATCTGGTCAAATTGGTTGGTTTCTGTATTGAAGATGACCAAAGATTGTTGGTTTATGAATGCATGCCCCGTGGAAGTTTGGAGAACCACCTCTTCAGAAGTACGCTTTGGACTTGTTTTGTTTCTAATCATGTCTTCAATACTGCTTGTTTAAATCTGTTTTCACTTGTTTCTGCAGCAAATTTGGATTTTCTTCACACAAATTAAATCAAAATTATCAAAACTACTAAATACATGACCTTGATTTTTACTACTACTTTTGTTTACAAACACGTTAATGCTGTATTAACCACTTGAAGTCCTGCCATCATTTTCGTACACTATCTGATTCACAACTAATTCTTGGAGTCCTAGATTAATAGTGAATACACAGGACTTTATGCTCAAAGAAAATGTATACCAGAACAAAAGATTCTCTTCCTATAGCGCATTATTCTTTCTGGTTTTTGTATGCTCTTTTTATGCATAAGGAAGTTCATTGTTTTCTGGTAACAACCATGATTTGCGCAGAAGGGTCGTTGCCTCTTCCTTGGTCTATCCGAATGAAAATTGCACTTGGTGCTGCTAAAGGTCTTTCTTTTCTCCATGAAGAAGCTCAGCGACCTGTAATCTACCGTGATTTTAAGACATCTAATATTCTGTTGGATGCGGTATGTGAATTATCAGAAAAAGAAGTTGTTTACTATTTGCTATCTACTATCCAACATAAAAATCTAAAAGCAGAATTCTTGTTAGGAATACAATGCAAAGCTCTCTGATTTTGGACTCGCCAAAGATGGTCCTGAAGGGGAAAAGACACACATATCCACAAGAGTCATGGGAACATATGGTTATGCAGCTCCTGAGTATGTGATGACTGGTGAGTTTCCCTTTTCACTTTTTGTTTTCATTAATTTTAGATTTCACTGCATGATTTAGACTCTAGATTGCTAATGACATATGGGACTCTGTATGTTACTACCCTATAGCTGTCTTTTCTTTTTTCCTGGAATGAAATATGTAATCGACTGCTTCATTTTTATCCAAATGAAGCTGTTACCGTGACAAAAACATGTAAGAAAAATTCATAAGGTTTTTCTATGATAACTTGGAAGCTTCAACTGATACCCTCTATTGCATAGCTTTACACTTGCACAGTTTCAGTCTTGACCTTAGCTGTGAATTCTGATTAGGACACTTGACATCAAAAAGTGATGTCTATAGTTTTGGAGTAGTGCTGCTGGAAATGCTGACCGGCCGGCGATCCATCGATAAGAACAGACCAAACGGTGAACACAATCTTGTGGAGTGGGCAAGACCTGTGCTTGGGGACAGGAGGATGTTACTACGGATCATTGATCCTCGCCTTGAAGGTCACTTCTCTGTTAAAGGGGCACAGAAGGCCGCACATCTGGCTGCTCAATGCCTTTGCCGTGATCCAAAATCCAGACCTATGATGAGTGATGTTGTTCAAGCTCTGAAGCATTTGCAAAACCTCAAGGATATGGCCATCTCAACTTATCATTTCCAGGTTGCAAGAGTGGATCGAACCATGTCCATGCCAACTTCTAAAAATGGTATGCAAGCACAGCTAACAATATCAAGAAAGGGTCAACCTGCAAGGTCCTTGTCAAGTCCAAAAGGCCCTCATGGTTCTCCTTATCATCATTATATCAAGTCACCAAAACCAAATGGATAATATCATGGTTGTGTGTGTCTTTGTTTTGCTTTTCTATTCATTCAGTTCCCTCAACTTAGGCTATCAGCTGAACAGAAACTGTTTGTGTTTTTAAAATTGCTCTGAAATTTGAGGAATCATTAGAGTTTTCTGACCTTATCTTGTCTCAAATAAGGTGGGGGATGGTGGGGACCATGAGACAGTTTCATAGTGGGGACTGAGTTGACCAAACTTGAAGAGAAAACTATACAGTTTTCACATGGGGAATGAATTTGTTACTGTGAAGTTGCTATACTTTTTCTACCATTTCACAGGCTTTCTTCTGCCTTTCAGAATGTATTTTTGTAAAGAAAACAGGATGGTGGTGTTAACTCATGTTATTCATAGAGATTTTTACATACTAATTCGTCAATATACTTTCAGTTAATACGTATCAGTGTAATTAAGTGTTTGTACTAAATATGCTACAGTTTGGAATTTGAACGACTTAAAAGCTTCTCAACTTTCTTCTTTTGTCATCTGTTGCTTATATTCTGTGTTAAATGAGTTGTTCAGAGAAAGAACTTTGTTGTTTTCTCATGTAGATTCTGTGTTTTGCAATTGTTATATCCAGCATGCCACGTGTATCATTTACAAACGTTTGGAACATGCTATATTCAAGATAACATTTAATACCATGTTATCAGTTCAAAAAAACATGCAATCTTTTTTTAAGGTAATGTGATCACTTATTTCTAATCAGTTTGGGAAAGTTTTTCATAAAAAAAAGTTATTTTGTTAAAAGTAATCGCTAAGTTAAGATCGATGATAAATATAAATTTAAGCATAGACAAATGAGTGGATGTAAAAAAGCATAAACGACTTTAAGAGAAAAATATAAATAAAGTTAACTTCCTGATGAGTTAAATTTTAGAAATTCTTCCGTATAATTTGTAAATTTCTATTTTTAATTTGTATATAAATTAATTTTAATTTATAGAAAAGCTAATTCTATTTTTTTTTTCATATTTTATCAAAAGGAAATTTATGAAAAAGTTCGTCTAAATATATCCCCAGTAGATTGCATTTAATTTTTTAATTAAAATTATTAAAATGCCCTTTATTCTTTTGGTGTATATATAATTAGTGGAAGAAAAAAAATAGAAAAACAAAGAAAAGAATTCGTAAAATTGGTAGAAAACATATAAAAATATAAAACAGAAAAAGTACAAATAAAATAAAAGAGAAGTTAAATATGTGAAAGTAGTGAGTATTTTTTTAATAAAGGTTCAAAATAACACATTTATTAAATCGGTTCACAGTACTTTATCTGTCTCACACATTTATTATAAAGTCTCAATCTTTTTCTTAAACAGAAGGCTATTTCATTCCCTTGGTTAAAATTCTCTGTAGCAACGCTTCTTTTTTCTTGACTTTTTGTTATATTTAAAAGGGAGAAAAAATGTTAGCTTTGTTTGTTTTTTCTTACTTTCTCGTAATAGCAAAATTACCAACATATATCATTATTAACATACTTATGTATAAAAAAATAAACTGCATTTTTATCGTGGAATTTTATTTTTTTTCAAATGAATTTTGATTGTATTATATTGGAAAAGATTATATACTTTTTTATTGTATCGTTGGTACTTCTTAAATTCTCAATAAAAATATTTAATATAAATATTACTTTCCTTTCTTTCTTCACCACATCAACAATTATATTTTTATTGTTATTTTTTCTCTCCTATATTTCTTTTCAATACACTTCAAACAAAGTGTAAACATTATTATTCAAAAATTTGTTTAGGATTATATTTTCTAATAAAAATAGCCATTGGTAATTATATTTATACCAATAAAGGTTCCTACTTCAATGATTCAAAGTATAATTTAATAAGATATTTACCCTACATAGAAATGAATTATGTGCACATAAAATATATTAATGTTTCTTTTTATCTTCATTAAATGTATTTATTTTTCCAACTTTTAATTATAACTTTTGGAAAAATAAACAAAATAATAATAAATATGTTCTAGTTTAGAGTTGTGATTTTAAACTAGAGAACAAACCATAGAAATCAAATACCTAAAGTCTTGTTTTTCTATCTGTGGACATTTAAGTTGCAAATCATATATCTATAAGATATAAAGATAATATGAACATTTTTATCTTTTTCTAAAGTATTTCTTAGATTATAGAATTTGTTAATTAAACTAAAATTTTCTATAAGATAATCATTGTGCCTAAAGACTTTACTGTATCTTCAAATTTTCCAGCTGATCCAAAATTAATATCTTACATTTTTGGATTGGTATATTCATCATTGAATATCGGATCGGTCTCCGAACGATCAGAACGATACAAAATATATCACGTGACGAATGTTTTAAAATATATAAGGAAATTCTTTAAATAATTAATAAATATTTTATTACAATATAGTATTTATATTATCTTTACCTTCATCATTGAACATTTTAAACACGAATATTTAATAGAATTAATTTAATTTATAACATTAAATGTTTAATTAATCATACATTTACAATTCATATGTTAAATTCTTTTTTTAGTAAATTACCTACAAAGGTGAATTTGAATACTGAAGTTAAATAAACTATACATTCATAAATCCATGAGACATGTATTACTATGAATTATAAATGTAAAACGGATTGCATCATTGAAATTATAAAAGAGAATCTTCACTACACACGCATTGTTTTGGCTCTCACCGTCATCAAATCTTTAGGATAACGTGTTTGTGATGGTGGTTGCATCTGTGCAATGACATGGCTGATAAAGCAGTGATGCCTTCCATAAGCTGAACAGCAAAATCAAATGATTTTGATGGTACTTACTATACACACTAGAATGATTGCTCTGCAATGTGCATAAATTCTGTTATAAAAATGCTACATCCTTTTCGTTGTGTGTTTTAAGTTGTTATAGCATTATTGATCTTTGATTAGATTGCTGCTTTAAAACCTGGTAATATTTTGCATGAACTCTGTTAATGGAGCTGCTAAAATTGGGGGTGATGCTACCTTTGAGCATAGAAATGAGATAACAAATTAGAAGAGTTTGAAAAGTGTTATCTGCTTCCATTAACTCTTTTCTGTGTTTATCATTCTTTTTGTAAAATACTGTATAGAATCATAAGAGCCTGAAAAATTATTACTCCTTGTAAATCGTTTAGAGATTAATAAATTAAATCAAGCTTAACATTTTGTACCATGTCCTACGTCATTGCCATTTCCATCTCTGAGTAGCCCAAGTTTGTGTTTTGGAAACCTCATTGTGAGGATCGTTGTGCTGGAAAGCCATGTTATTGCAACACCCAACACAACAGATTTTGATATCTCCATTTCAATGTAACACTCGTCACAACAAATTCGATCACGATTTGTTTATCTTTCTTCGAGAGAAAAATTAAGTTGAAAATGGGCTGTACCCGGTCACATGCAAAATCATTGAGCTGTAGTTTCAAGGGCTCAAAAGTAGTATTAAAACCATATTTTGAAATAAATTAATGAGTTTGCACTCAGTTAAGGAAAAATATAGTTTGAAAACAAACATTGAAACATCTCACGGCTAAAAAGGAATCAGGAATAAAGCATAAAGGGCAAGATCTATACCTAGCATCAATGTATTTTATCTAAAGATGCAAAACTGGAACAAAACAAGTGGAGGAAAAAAATAACCAAATATTCAAAAAGAGGAGATGAAAATGCAAGGAATATTGCAAAAAAATATCCATCAATCAGAAGATATAAAATTTCGCATGTCAAAACCTCAATAAAGAGTACCAATCCTCATGCAACAAAAGATGTTTGCTGAGCCTTGGGCATTCAAGAGTCACAGTAACAGTTGGTTTATAGAAAACCTATTTTATTTTTACATGGTCGAATTGCTCAGATGCAACGAAAACACCATGAACACTTCTTACCCAAAAAGAGAACCAACTTAGAGAAAATGATTGTCTGACGGACTATAAGCTTCCTAACACCTATTTCAATGCTCTTGCCAGGATGGATAAAAATTCTTAGGGCTTGAGAACCAAACTCAATCCAACCTTGGCACTCTTTTCAATGGCCTTGGTGTCTACCTCACCAGAAATCGTAAAGAATGATTTGGGACGCCACTCGTGCTGGATGAGAGCACTTGTTTTGCCAAAGTTGTTGACACGTGCCTTCAATGTGGTCAATGGATCCAATGCATGTTGGGTACCAAGGGTGAGAGTGTTCTCATTAGTTGAGAAACGATGAGTGACCTCAGCACCAACAGCAGTGTTGGTCACGGAGTTAACTACATGATAATATGCAGCATTCAGAGCATCACCTTTGTCATTCCTGCACACAAGAACTCACCACATCACCAAAAAGTTCATTTGAAATCAGTATTATGATACAAGCACAGGCAGGCCTAGGGAATAGTTTGGACAAGTATATGCAACCAGGCAGAACTCGGAAAAGGGGAAGTACAAAACTGAAAATAACAAAAGAATACATCTATAATGGAACCTCGAAAGGTTCACCAGTCGATTCTAGAGCCTTGAACCAAACAAAATAAACAATGCATTTTTTTCTAGATGCATACAGTTAACACTTTGAGCAGCAACTGTCACTTACAGAGTCAATGAGGCAATCAAGTCATCCTTAGTGAAGCTCAGTCCAGCATTGGATTTTGTTAACTCCCCAATTTTGGTGTCAAAAGAAAGATCAGCACCAAGAGCAAGAACGTTGGTTCCTACAACACCAGAGAAGTTAACAATTGGGTTTGCTGTCAACCCAACACTGGTGCTTATTCCAGCATAGTCATGCAAGTACTGAAGTTCCACCTGTTAAAGACAATGAAAATTCCAGCTTGAGTTCAACGTTTTTGAAAGCTTGTTATGCAAAAATGCTTTGACTATCTTACCTTTCCAGACCTCTGGTCAGGAACTTTGAAGTTAAAGATAGCCTTAAGACCAGGAGCAGGTTCATTGACAGTGATAGTTGTGAATAGCTGCAATGTACACGTTAACCATCATTAACAAAATGGAAACAAGAATACAGAAGTCATAAATAAATGAAAGCATGAACTTCCATTCAACATGGTTCACGAAAGATGAACCGTTTGGTTTAAATTAATGTATGCGCGTAGTATAAAAAACAGTTCGACTAAAATTATTGAAAAAGTTGAACAAGAGAAATTTTAAAACAATTTTGAAAAGGAGTTATAAGAAGAACAAAATAATTGTTGATAAGAAAAAAACTACACATAATATCCTAAAATATAATATACAACAAATTGAATTTTCTGGAAACGCACCCACCAAGGGTAGTAGAACAAACATGTAATATCAATCACAAAAATTGATTGATAATTCTCAACATGGTATATAAATCAGAAGCACAGGAGACCAGACATCAATTAAAAATAGAAAAGAATCAACAAATATCCAAACAAGAATATTGAACTTACATTAGAATCAGTATCAACTTTGATATCAGTAGTGATGTTTTTGTTCTTCAACTGTGTGTTGACATCAGCAACAAAAAGTTCACCTTTCCTGGTTCCTGATGACGTAATAGCCTGAAGCAGAAGACACAAAATCAAATCAGAATGCTAACAGTGGCTAAAATGACATTGACATAATGTGAATATCAAAATTTTCCAGATGTGCTCCACATGATCAATTTAAAGAATGCTTCTGCAACTGATATACTACGTGAATCAATATCCATCCACCTCATCTAAGGTATCCACATTGCAAGGTATACATGACAGTCCATATTTCCTTATCGATATACACAAACATAATGCATCAACTTCCATGATGAATTTTAAGACACGGACGAAGTATACAAAAGTAAATAATGAGAGAAAACAAAGCAGGCAGACAAGGCACACAAAATTTTACGGCAACATGCCAGATCCCAACGTAGCCAGCCTTTATCAATTAACTAAAACAACGGATAGGCAACATAAATCACCATAAAACAAAAGGGATGTCAATTACAAAAAAGAAAATAGGGGAATGGTGATCTCTTTTTTGAGAACAAGCAGTCCGTGTGGACTTGGATGAGAATAGCAGAGAGATAACAACTGCTAAAAGCTGCATCACAAGTGCAGAACAGAGAGTGCCCACAGCTTAAACAAAAAAATTGTAGATGTGTAAATGGGTTGGTTAGTTGAGTGCAAAACAGAGGGGTCGTGGGTATGAAATCAAAAGCCAATCAAAAAAGGCTGGTTTCTTGGTTTGTAGCATCACATTGAAAACTTTCATAAAACCCTAAGAAAAAGTAGAAAATCAAATTATGCACGGCAAAAAGACTGCATTGCTCCACTTTTGATGCAAAAAATGGTCATTCTGGCCACTGTTGACATGCATACGCAAGCTTGCATTACATACAAACTCCACACCTTTACATGAAAAGAAGTAAATCAGGAAAATCTAATAAAATTCTAAAAATAGTTAAAACATAAATTTGCGTTTAGTAGATGGCATATTACATTAAATTACAAAAATCCAATCGGGACATCCAGATTATTTCCATCATGAAGCTATAGGAACAGCCATCGAAAAATAAAAGCTCATGTAAAACTACAATCCAATCAGTAAATGAAGAAAATGAAAATGGAAGAGAAGAAACTTATGAAAACAACTAAAAAGTGAAAAATCACAACAAAACAAGCTATTGTTTTCATTTTAAAATAAAAGGACATGCTTATTTGGATTGTCTATTCTTCCATTCTTTCATAAAAAAAAAAATTATAATTACAATGTTACTAGAATACTTCCAGCGAAAAAAACCCAGTTTGTTTTATCATTAAGAAAATTCAACACTCTGCAGTTGAATGAAAAACCAAATGGCCAAAACAGAACACAACCCCATTTTTTCCTTTTTGAAAAAAGAAACCCATGACAAAGATTTCTTGCAGTCAAGATATAGATAGAACACATAAATCTTCCAACAAAACCAACCAGTCACTTGATTTTACCAACACTATCATCTACACAAGCTAAATAGAACATCCAATAACAAACCCAACAGCAAAAAAGAATACCCATGCCATGCATTGTGTTTGTGCTGAAAAAAATTGAAGGACTAAAAAATAGAACACTCACAACTCCGGTGGGCGAGAAGGTGGTCACGGTGAACTTCTGGTCACTTTGGTAGTCCTTGAACAGCAGATCTACAAAAAACAATTATAAGTTCATCAAAAAGCACCGATTATTTACGGTCGGAAAATAATCTCTCGCCCCCCCCAAATCCCAATTCGGAATTCAAGAAGAGATAGAGTGAGAAAGAGAGAGGGAAAGAGAGTACCCCTGGCCTTCTTGCCGATATCAGAGTAGAGACCGGGACCCTTAGCCATGGCTTCGATTCGGAGAAAATGGGGATCTCGAGAAATTTTGTGGAGGAAGAAGGGAGAGTGTTTTGTCTGTCTGTGAAACCCAAACACTGTCTTTTGCCAATTAAATAAATACCTCAAAACCCTAATTTTTAGCTTCTTTTCCAAGACCTATTTTCTTGAAATCTTGAAGGCTACTCCACCGTTTGATCTCAAAACGTTCGTTGTCTTTTTCCTTTGAGGAATTATTTTATATACATTATTATGGAATTTTTTTATTCCTTTATACATTAGTAATAACAATAATAAAATAATCGTAATAATAAAAAAATAAATAATAATTCGTACTTATGCTTAAAATTTTTGAAAATAAAAAATATTTCAAAGATACCATATGGTATATTAAATTATCTTACAAAACTTAATTTGAAGATGCTATCAATAAAGTTTCTGTACGTAAGAACAATAATAATTATATCCAATAAATAAACATATAGACGTGCAACAAAAACACAAAGACAAGTTCACCGACCGATGGAATAATTAATGAATAAGGAAATTTCACATATGTAATTACATAATTATTTTTAACATGGAGTATTTTTTTATCCGCATTTAATACGTAGTCGTTTGATTATATTTTTATTTTTTCTTTCTCTATTCACTAAACTCACAATTTAAAACTTTTCATTAATAATTTGAGCCAAAATATATTTAAAATGAATGTAATGTTAATTTTAATCAAATTACAGTTATCTTTCTTGAATATCTAACAATTTCTTTAAATATAGTTATTTCCGTTAAGTTTTAATGAAATAATATTTAATATAATTTTAAAAGAAATAATTATATTTTTTTCGTTGTTTTAATTCTATTTTGTTACTCCTCACAGCAAATAATTAGATTAAATTTTAAATATTTCTCGTCTGTCATAAACTTTTAAAGTCGGCTATGTGATTAGATATGAAAAAATATATTTATAAAAACAAATGGAATAGCAATATATTTTTGAAAAATTTGGAAATATTTAAATTAAAATCTATATTTGAAATTACACTAGTGTTAAAAGGTTAATTGTAATAAATGAACTAACATGTCATTATATTTATAGTAAACGATTATTTCTAATTCAATTACGAAATGTACATGACTTTAAAAAATACTTATATTATCTTTTCAAAATGAAAAAGATAAAAACAGAAATAAATTTAAATTAGTAAACTATATACATTGGAAAAAAGTGAATTATTAAAATTAATTTTGATACATCATTTTGATTTCCAATAACAAGGAAAAATTCTGATCTTTAATTATCAAACACAAACAACATTTCTCTCAAAATTATAATCATCATCGAACTCATACCAAATTTTTATTCCTTGTATAAAGGGAAGAAATGGTCACACTTGAAGTTGTTGAAACTAATTATTTGACTGGTCTTCATGATTGCAAAACTCAGTTGCTGGAAAGTTATTTTAAATAAAGGAGATAAACCTTTAACCCACCAACCTCTTTACATCAAATTCAAAAATATATATTAAAATCTTTGGGTCCTTTCAAAGTCTTTACATCAAATTGATGTTCATATGTTTTTAGAACTCATTGTCGTGTTCAAGGTAAATCTAGTGCTAATAATTATAGAGACCATTTTTTTCCTTTATAAAATCAATTTTTAGCCAAAGCTAAATAGCCATAATATAGTGATTATTTTTCATTTAAATTGAAAATTCTCAAGAATGAAAGTTTCATATATTCATAGTTTATTATAAACGATCAATGTAGATATTATTTTAAGATAGCGAGCAGTTTTAGTCAAGGTCAATAATATTAATTATCACATTTCGAAACGAGTTTATGGCTGAGAAATCTTAATAAAATATAATAATTTATTCAAATTGTTACACAGAAAAACGTTTTTTTTATAAACAATATTAATTAAAACTTAGTATTTTTATGTTTAATCAAACGTATATGTAAAATAATAATTAAGGAACGAAACCAAGAGATAACTTTTATTAAATAGTTTATATGTAATTAACGCATATATTTAAAATAATAATAATAATAATATTAAGAAAATATTAATAAGAAATTTTTTTCATAAATATAAAATATGATATATATATATATATGTTAAAAATAAATATATATAAAAATTGAGATTATAATGTAATTTATATTAAAAATATTTATTCATTATAATTTTCAAATAAACTAAATTTCTATTTATCTCACGAATTGCATAAATTAAAATAATATATACATATATATATATATATATATATATATATATATATATATATATTAGTATCATTTTTTAATTTTACTGATTTAAAATATATGCATATATAAAGATTTTTATTTTTATATTTGTTTTTCAATTTTATCTTTTAAATAACTTTTTTTAAACTAAAATTATTATTTTATTATTTTTATCTTTAGGTAATTTCTTTTAAAATTTAGTCGTTTTTTTGCCGTTTTTTTAAACTTAATATTTTTTAATTATAAAAATATTTATAAAATAAATAAAAATTATTTACAATCAAATTATAAAAATTATATATATTTACAATAAAACTATAAAAAATATTTTTATTATCATAAAAAAGTTATAACATTTATTTTCACCAGTGCTTTATAGAATAAATTTAGAAAAAAATAATAAAATTGAAATGTATGTATCATATATATTTATTAAAATTAATAATATGCTAAAACTTAATAGTATAATTATAGGTGATTATATGTTACACAATACAATGGTCTAATAATATTTAATGATTTTATAAATGCTAAAGTATTCAAATAATAATAATAACATTTTAATGCATGTATCATATATATTTATTAAAATTAATGCACTAAAATGTATTAATTAGAGTTTATATGTGTGTGTGTTTAATATTAATAATTATTATAAGAGTATTTAAAAAATTGGTTAAATATGTTTTTTATCCTTTACCCAATGAGAATTGAAATTAGTCTTTTTTGTAAATCTTGAACTCGTTTAGTCCCTTAACTCTATAAATCCATTTTAATCACTTTTTATTAAGTTTATTAAGTCAAATAAACTTTAAAAAATAGTTTAAATGACTAAATTCACGTATTTGTAAAGATGAGAGACTATATTCATTTTAGATTTTCATAGACTAATTTCAATTTTCACTAAAAGTTATAGGAAAAAAACATATTTAACTCTAAAAAAAAAATGTACATATCGTATATATTTAATAAAATTAATAATATACTAACATTTAATAATATTATTAGAGTTTACTATATACTACATTTAACAAATGCAATGATTTAATATATTTAATGATTAATTAAACTCTGCATTAATAATACATAAATACCGCTTTGAAATAATGTTTCATGAAATATGTACTTACCCCTACGAAATACGTTTCATAAACATTTCTGAATAAATGAAAAACAATAGATGAATAACTAGTATTCTATCCTAGGCGATACACAAAATAAATGTTTATTTTTTATAATTAAATTTAATAATATGTGAATATTTATTTTATATAAAACAACTAAAAACATTAAATAAAAATGAAAATAAGTTTAAAATACTAAAAATATAAATTTTAATATTTATTTTAAAGTTTAGAAAAAATCTAAAACTGTAGAAATATGTAATTTTCTTCATCTTAATTAATAGAACATAATAAAATTGATAAAATAATTATTTTAGTTTAAAAGAATAATTATTTAAAAAATAAAATTAAGAAAACATTTATGTATTTATTAAAAGATTTTTTTAAATAATAATATAGATGAATTTAAAAATTCCAAATATGATAGTAAATAAAAAAAGGTTTATTTATAATTTTAAGATTTAAGAATTTATTTATTCTTTTTAAACTAACTCAATTTTTTTTCTACAGAGGAACTTTTCTCTCGTCTAACATTTCATTATTGAATTTTCTTTAGTTTGATTACTTTTCACTAATTTTGGCTCGCCCTGCCTTTGTCCCACGAAAAAAAGGTCGGGTTGAGTTGATTCGCTACTAGAAAACAGGTATGTTTTTAGTAGGAGTGGTAAAACAGGCTAGCTCGGTCCGTTTTGGTCCACCACACATTTGACCCACCAAAAACAGGTTGGACAATTCTTGTTGCAAGGCCGATTGGTGGGCCATTTTTTTTATTTTTTCTTTTAACTTTTTAAAAATTTATTTATAAACTATATATATAATATAATTTTTTTAATTTTTAAACATAAAAAATTAAAAAAAAGGGTTGGTGGGCCAAGGCTGGACCACAGCGGGTTGGAAATTTCAACTCGACACACCCTTTTCCTAGCGGGCTGGCATGTCGGCCTGTCGGACCTATCCCCCTTTGACATGTCTAGTTTTTAGTGTTTTCTTTAACGTGGCTATCATGATTTTTTATTGCAACCCTTTCTCCTTTTTCTTCATTGCTTTCTTCTTCTAATTCAATGCGGGGGTTTTCTTCCCCAAAATCTACCAGGGAGCCACTAATGGGGTTGTTGTTTTCAACTAAGACGTCGTCGCACCTTGCCAAGGTCTTTAACCATCGAACCACCACCATCAAACTCCCTCTGCCATTGCCATGTTGGCAGCACCTTCCCTCTCTCCATTTATAAATCTGATTTGTTGTGTGTTATTGGGATTTTTTAAATAGGAATTGGAGAAAAAAAAAGTGATGGAGCAATGCTTCTTCCACTAGTTTTCGTGATTTGGATGGGGTGTGAAGTGATGTTCGTTGAATCGTTGCCATTGCCACCTCCAAATATATGCAAGTAACTAATGCAGCCAAATAATCTCACAAGTAATCAAAGCCATGGCGCGATACTCAACTTCTATGAAAGATCGAGATGTAACATCTTGTTTCTTACTCATCCATGATATAATTGAATTGTAAGACCCGGGAAATTTAAATAATTAAATTAATAGTTTGTTAGTAAATGTGGGTAGTATAAGCCTTTATGGCATTTAATGCTAATTGTTGTGACGTGGAAAAGTACTGGCTCAAGTAGTTAAGAGTACTTAATTGTGTGAAAGGACTTGGGTTCGAGTCCTATGTATGCCATATGTGTGTTATTTGATTGAATATTAATTTTAATAAATTGCAAGGTTATGTTGGGTACTAACATAATTATATAATTAGAAGATTTATCACAAACATGACTTGGTTAAATAAATTGCCTTGTGATTGTGGGTTCAACCTTTGTTGAGAACGAATTAATCTATTTATTTTTGTTAAAGTACTTGTGGTATGAATGTGAAAGGATAGGAAAGCCTAGAGACAATGGGCAACTAAGGGAGTTGGGAGAAACAACCCATAATGGCCTATGAAATGTAGTAATAAACATTAAAAAGAACTATTATTCATTTTTATTTTTTTACCACAATTTGGAGCCATATAAAAGGGGAAAATTAGCCAACTTGATTGGTAATGGAATTAAAGCCTTATGAGAGTGCATGTTGTGCTCTTCACAATTGCAATCAGTAATGGAGTACTTAGCATAATGGTGTGTGAATTTTTGGCAATTGGTTTGGTGTCTTTATGTGCGTGACAACGAATAGGTCCTCTGTTCTCGCCCGAGCTAACTAGGCTCGCCTAGGCGAGAATAGCAGAAAGGAGATTTTGGGTTATGTCTGCACAACTCGCCTAGGTGAGAGCTGCTCGCCCAGGCGAGGATTCATGAAAACGTGAGGTGGAGCTCGAGGGTCTCGCCCAGGCGAGGAGCCCATGTTTTGAGCGACAGAGTACCTTGCTCAGGCGAGAGGTACTCGCCTAAGCGAGAACTCGAGTTCGATGCTTGTGTGTTCTAATGTCTCGCCGCCTAGGCGAGTGTTGTTGTGGTGAGCGAAGTGGGATCTCGCCTAAGCTCGCCTTCGCATGTGAGACCTGTTTGCACGCTAGCTCAGGTGAGAAACCTTAGCTTGAGTGAGACAGGCCTGGTCGCTTAAGCTAAGGCTTCTAGCCCAAGCGAGTTTAGGACGATCTATGGGTATTGTTTGTATACTTTGGTGAAACATGGGTCAGGAGATGATGTGGCATGAGCGGGTAGGTTCATGGATGGTGGATAACATGTGATGGTATGGACGAGGAGGTTCATACTCGATTACTCTCCTGTGGGGATACGAGCGAGGTAGGTTCGTATGTTCCGTGCTCACAGTTGAGAGATGCTGCGTGTGGGAAGGTACGTAGCTTGTGGATCACATGTGTTGGACTACGGACGGGTAGGTCCGTAGAGTAGGACTACGAGCGGGGAGACTCGTAGAGGCAGAACCACGAGCGGACATGTTCGTGTGAGCATCAGGAATCCTGAGTCCATGACTAACCTTGTTGTATGTTAGTAGTTGAACAGCCATGGGGCGTGTTGAGAATGTAACCAAGATGTAATTATGATAATAAGATTGGTGTTTTCTATTATTTAATTTCTGTGATTTTTATATATATTTTGAGCTCACCCTTTCTGTCTGTGTTTGGCGATGATCGTGTATTTTACACGGGAGCAGTTGATGATACAGGTAATGCTGCTAACACTCGAGATGGAGAGAGGGACTAACTGGGAATTAGAGCTAGGGATTTACTATGCTTTAAAGTTTTATTTGGAACTTGTAAAAGTTTTTCAAATTATTTATCTTTATTCAATAATTGTCGCGTTGAATATCAAATTTTTGTTCTATTTTCGCGGCGTATATTAATGAAGATGTGACGTTCCAGCTTCTTTTTATATATTTAAAATATTTTAAGTAATATCCTTTTAGGGATGTTACATGAATCACCAAGAAAAATACACTACCCAATATTGGATTTCAGATCATTAGGATCATCATTCTAATCTGCATCACAATAAGCACGCAAGTTTAAAGACGACATAGAAGAAAGCAAAAGAGACTGAAACTGAGGGCCTGATAAGTGTTTCCATAACATAAAAAAACACCTCAAATTAGACATTTATCAAAAGCTTAAATTGTTTTTATCACAGGAAAATACCCTTTTTTACTTAAGTTAATGAACATCCTCTTTTGATAAACAAAAGATAAGAAAACTAAGGAAAACACATTGTTTTGCAGGAGCAAAGAGAGAGAAATCAAGAATTCAGCTAAGCCACTATCAAGGAACTAAAAAAGTTAAATCTAGTTCATTTTATAAAATCTACTATCTTTCTACAAATTAGGACCTTCCTCCTAGTCTAACTCCTCTCCAAGTGTTCGATTTTTCTACCGCTTGTTTGAAGGTCGAAACATACCATAGGACTATTGGCAACAAAGTCTATCTTTCTATCCGATTAATTAGTTAAACAGAGTAAGTTACTCTTTTACTCTTTTTAAAGTCTTTTGATATTTGGATTTGCATGTATAGTCCTTGAGGTTACATGTATATTTTCAAAGCTCTACATGAATCTATGTTCAATTAAGAATGTTAGAATATGATCAAATCATTTATATGAGTTTTATCTTGTGCAAATATTTATTTCTTTGTGGTTATGTGTGCTTAGAGATGGATGTTGTGTTGTGCTCATAGTCAAGTAAAGGAAGTTAGATATTAATTTTTTTTATTGTATTGTGAAGGAGATTGTGGGTGAATTTCCAATTTAGGGTGGTTGAACTGATATATGATGTGATTTTGCTTGTTTGATGATGTAAATTGGAAAAATGGTTGAATTGATGATATAGATACAAATGATACGTGTATTTGGGCTTTGAAGAGGAATTTGTTTCAAAGATCGGTAAATCTGGCTGAATTAATTTCAATTAGTATTTGTTTATTTGGTATAACCAATTTTAACTTGTGAAAAGAAAGTAAAATAATTGTTTAGGTCGGTGAAACAAATTTACCAATCTAATATAAGTTCTTAATTATGCATATTCGTTTGGCGAGTGAATTTCTTGATGAGATATAACACTTTTTAATTGAAATTTAAAGAAGCATGATGCTCACTTGTTGGAGAATTTGTGAAAATTGCTTCAAGTGGTCCTATTTATTGAACAAGTGAGACACTCTTGCTTGACGAATCTTGAAAGAATTTCTTCCGATGCTTACTTATTGTACAAACAAACAATGATGTTGTTGGATGAAAGAATGGTTCTCACTTAAGATGCATTAGTTACTTTTGATTAAATAACACTTTTCAAAATTATGCATTTTTCATTCAATAATTAATTAAGTGGGTAAAATTGTTTCTAGTTTAGATTTGTAAGATAATCCTCTAAATAAACAGCTGGCATTATTTAATAATATTGGAGATTTATATATACATCTTCATTCTACCAAATTTAAAATAGAAGCAATTATTATAAGCATACCACGACAACACAAACAAAACAAAGTACATATACTCACAAAAAGTAAATGATCCATAAATTAGAACTAATATAACAACTCCTTGGTTTTTTTCTTGCTTGAAGGAACTAAAACAACTCTTATTTTTCCTGAAACATTGTAACAATATATACAATAATATAATACAATATTTATTTATTTATTTATAAGCAACCCAATATTAATTAGCCTCGGCGAACTCGGATGTTTTGTAATTACAATGAATGTATAATGTAGTAAATTTATAAGTATATATTTGTAAATTATTGTAACAGCAATGTAATGCTGGTTATTGTTGTTCATATATATAGCATAAGTACTTTACCCAGCACTTCAAATTGCTAAGAGGAAGTAGAAGCCTAATTCCACCGGCAAGGCCATCACCATTCCTAACAAGATCCTGCCATCAAAAACAATAAAAAACATCAAATCTCCACACCTCTTTATTTTTTTTAAACAAAAACAAAATAATAAAAATAGAGAAAAGAAGAAGATATTTGAAGAGATATTTGAAGACTTACGCTGTGCTTAAAACAGCTGGATGAACATTATATTCTTTGGCGAAAACAAAAGGAACAATTCCCTGAGGTAGAGCTGCCTGCCACATGCAAGATCATGATCATGCAAACTATTTACCTTTAAATGACCTGAAAAGTAGAAAAAATAAAAATAAAAAATATGAAAGGGAAAATGACCTGAACAATTGTGACTTTGAACAGTGTGCATCTTAATCCTATGAGAAGAGAAGCCACTGTCATGAGACCAGGTCCAACCACAAATTTCAGTACTACTGCCACCATTGTCATCCTTGGCCCACATGCTATCATGCTCGACTGTGATGCCATAAACACACCTGATACCAATCTCCATCAACAAATATACAAAATTTATACCCTTTAATGCAATTTTCATAACCAGAAACCATGGATTTTTGCTTTTACTTACCTAGGCTGAACATTGCCATGCCAAGGCCTCCATTGGATAATATTTCTATTGACTGATTAACAATTTCAGGCATGTGTAATCCCCACCTGCACAACTTAATTAACCTTGTTTCTCACCTTAATTATTGTGTATGATCAGGAATTTAAATACAATGATCTTAATGGCATGATGACTGACATGTTATAATTACCTGAAATGTATGCTTGACCAAATAAAACCTGTTAAAGTTGCATATGTATTAGGATTTTTTATTAGCTTCTTTCCCACTTTGGCAAGAATGGGCAACACCTTCATGAGCTTCCGTTTTGTTCTAGGGTCTACGTCTTCTTCTCCTTTTGATTGTACCTCACGATCTGTGTCTGTTTCTCCTTACAACATAGAAAAATTATACAATTTTTATTTCTGGTTCAGTTCTATGGAAATATCTGCACTTAAATTTTACACCATATGCTAAACCAACATGATATGTGTTATAGTTTGATTTATATATGTTGCTACTAAAACACTGGGATATATATAGTTTCCTAACAAAATTGTATTTAAATATATTCAAATGGCATGAGAAGGTTGAGAAAGAAAAGATCGCACAGAAACATGTTAACATATAAAAACTTATTTGTACAAGCTTATAATATATATATAGTGTTCAAATATAGTTACTCTTAAAATATATTAATGTTCAGGCCCCATTTAATCTGACTCTCTTAGATCACTTTACTTGGTTGAACAGGATTAACTGATCAATAATATATTATCTATCTATGCATATATCAATTATGGCTTATGAGAGAAAAGTAATGGCAAGAAGAAGAACGAATCTAGATCAGTGTTTTGCTAAGTTAATCACTATTTTGTTTCACGTATATTAATCACTCTAAATCTCATTTCTTACAAGTAAAATTAACCTGCTATAAACACCTACCAGCTGAACCTTGTGATGGTGGTGCAGCTACAGCAGGCCTGGTGTTGACAGCATCAAGTTCATAAAGAAACAACAACAAATTGTACCAGATCATGCTCTGCAAGAAAATAATCTGAGCAAGGAGAACAACTGCATCACCCTTATACATAGCTTTCATCAGAGGAATTCCTAGAATCAAAGTGTTGGGAAGTGTTGTTAATGACAAACCCGTTATGATCCACTTTAACCCTCCTCGGCCACTGATCTTCGTGATTGCTATGAAGACTAAAAAGGCAAGCAATTTCTGAACAAAATCGGCATATAAGAGTTTGAGGCTCATTTTGTAGATGTTGTTCGAGGAAATGATTTGAAATGACAAGAGGGGGATGGAGAACTTTGCCACAAATTTGTTTATGCCTGAACATTGATCTGGTGTGAAGATCTTCCACCATTTCACAGAAACATAGGCCAGTATCATGGTCACATATAATGGGACAGTGGCTGCCACTACATGATAGGCTTCTGCTAGGGAAATCATGATTGCTAGTGTAGGAAAATTTAGGATCACCTACACCTTCTTAAGCTCCCTTGCATGCTTTTTAGGCTATTTTGTCCATGAATAATGGTTTAAGAAACTTCTTCAGAGGCTTTCTTCTGCACACTCAAAAAGTGACTTAAGGTTAATAAGACAAGATTTAGATGTTTCTCTTGCGGTATATTTCAATAAGTTTATATTTTCATTTCTACAATCTAAACCAACTCTGAATGTAAACATTTACTATGATAATAGCAGTGTAATTCTAAATGAAAAGCTTGTACCTGTAATAGGATTGGATTGCTAATTTTAGCAGCTTCTTTTTTCTTCCCCTTTTCCCGAAAATGAACCTTAGCGTAATAGTAAGGTTGCTGCTTTATGAACTCTTAGTCACAACAGTTAATTAGTATTGAAAACAACCTTTGTACTTTGAGTAAGACAGCATATAATTATCATCTCAGGTTTGTCGTCTGCTGGATCATTCTTTCTTGTTTTTTCTTCTTTTGTTAAGCTGAGTTATGATCTATTCGGAGTTCTCAACTTCGATTTTGCAAAGTGCACTGTAGTCTAGTTGTATTATTCTCTTAAACTGTGATACTGCACTGTGATACTTCCATGAATAGATATCATGAATCTGATGGTATTTTGGTGTAGACATTACGATTTCACAATTTTGGTTAGAAAAGAGCTTAATGATGAAATAAAGTGAGGGCATTTAAGTCCACTTGAAGTATATAAAAATTAGATTCCAATTTTCATCTTCTTGGCATAGTCTTTCGGTTCATAGGTTCTTTAAGAAAGCAGACCTAGACAGTGTATATGCTGACAAATAGCAAATCACTATCAGAAGACAAAATCATGATACAGTTCAGTTATTTTTTTATTGTAAAAGAACATAAATTCAAGTGCCCTATTTTTCGTTTCAGTTTGTGTTCAGCCTTTGTCTGATATTCCTATGAATAATCCTCATTCTTGAACATGCAAAAACTAATCTTGGTTTTACACTACTGTCATGTAACCCAAATTTTTGCTTCAAAATTTTTGCTTAATCCTGAGACTTCTTTTTCCTATAAAATATTTCTTTAAAGCTTTTCGGTGCTGGGAAGGAAGAATAAAGAAGTTAATTGGAAGTTAAGTAACTAAGGACTGTTAAGAACTGTGTGAAGAAGAATTCTTTCCAGTTTTGGTCAAAAGTGTTGCAGCAGAGAATTTACTTTCCAAAACGTGATTTTTTTGCCATAAAAGACCCATCATCTCTTTCTTCATGTTGTCTTTGTAAGAGAATATAAAACTCAATCCCACCAAGCTCATTAAATTGTCTTTTCATGCAGGGACGATGCTAAACAGATATAGATCAGAAAGATTTTATACTAAATTCTAATGGATGGCTAGATACATAATTTTTTTTTTCTAAAAGAAACATAAATCATTTGTTTATTTATATTGTCTATTCACAGTGTATTTAAAATATTTAATTTATTAAGAGTATTTAATAAGAATATTTAAAATATTGTGGTGAATTAAGTCGAAAAACATCGTTATTCCCCAGCGTTTAAAGAAGAGATATATAGAAGTTGAAGTTTATATATAAATTTGAGAAAGAGAATAAATTTTCTGATATAAAACAATTGATTATGTTGATATATCACTTTCACAGTAGTATTTTTAGTCCTGAAAAACTCAATGTCAAATATAACACTTATTTTTATGTGATTCCCACTAACAAGACCAAAGAGATATTTGAACGAGACAAGAAAACTTATTGTCCATACAAAGTTTCCGACAGAATGTTCCTTAGCATAATAGCTACACAATCCCCAAGTTGAAGGTCCATTAATACTGTCAAAGAAATTTAACTTAACTAATATACCAAATAAAAGTATAACAAAGAATTCTGTCAATCATATAAAAACGATTTAACTAAAACAATACACTTACAGTACTAAGTGTATTTTGAAAAGATAATAAAGTATCAAATAAATTAAAAATTTCTGATATTTACAAGTAGAATAATATCGCCATATTCATATACCTTTATCTTGATGAATTTGAATATTCTTCTCTCGTATGAAAATGAGTTCAAATAATATCACGAGCATGAATTTATTTATCAGTATAACACTAATTTATCTCTTCTCTTTTTACTTCATATAAACCATTATATATTTTTTTCCCTTAATTATTCCTGATCTCATGCCCAAAGAGTACAAAGTGCTGTCTACAATCTAAGGGTTTCATAGGATCAATTTTCTAACTCCAGCAGTTCCTATTTACGCCTGTATGTAAAAATGCTGCTGTGAATGTAAACCTTTTTTTTTTTTTAACTTTTTAAAAACAGGACAATGTTATTTTAAATCATTTTAACAAATACATTTATCAAATAAGTTTTTTAGTTTTTAAAAACTAAAAAACTGAACATTTTTTCTCAAAACAGTAAACAAACAAGTCTTAATAAATATACATCATCACATTACATGTACATACTTTTTATTTTATAATATATAAAACATAATTTGGGTTTATTCTGATTCTATTTCCATGTAGTTGAAGAAAATATAACAAGAATATATAATTTTGTTGAGAGAATCATTCCAAGTTTTGAATATTAATACAACAATGTGAAAAATTTAATAGAGATGCATATGAAAAGAAAGTGGAATGTACTTTTATTTGGACGACATCACTCACTATATATCGATTCCAGATTATTGTTTTTTTAGTATTAAAAATATACTTTACAAATATTTTTAATATATTTAAAATTTTTAAAATTAATGATCATTAAAATATTTTGAAGACACATCAGAAAACAACACACAAATTCAGCAAAAAAATCCAAATTCCTATGTATCACTGTAAATATAGTAGTAGATGAGTGACTTTAATATTAAAACTGTTAAATTACAATAAATGAAGTCGTTTACCGTAGCACTCATTAATATTAAAGGTAGTTGTCCCTCAAGCGAAAGATTATGTACAAGAAATGATATTAAGTCTCTCAAACAAAACTAAACTTACATTTCAGTCTTCTTAATAAGTTCATGCAAAACATTCATAATGAAGTCAACTTTCTTTAAGTTTTCCTAAATATTCATAATTTTACTCGTGAAAGTAAAATATTTGCTGATTCTCATAAACCCAAATTATAATGTCTTATCTTACATTTTTATGCGTACTTGTTGGGTTTATGTATATATTTTTATATATAGATTATAATTATTAAGAGATTGTGGTTCTAGATATATATATGACATTGGTCTTATACATATAAGACTTTTGACACCACTTTTATCTCAATGGTGTTATGAGTCTTTATTCTTATATAGTGTTTAACTTTGTATAATATTCTATCCAATGTATGACTTTTGATTCACACTTGAACTATTCTCAACCATACTCATCTTCTTCCGTCTTTATTATATGTGAAGGAGATTTTTTTCCAATATATATATATATATATATATATATATATATATATATATATATATATATATATATATATATATAT